>Ga0163155_10000134_pt1 | contig 83124 bp, 76 predicted proteins | sample OliLakLV19SP4G1_FD_148611 | JGI IMG/M metagenome (GOLD analysis project Ga0163155, IMG submission 148611) | Freshwater microbial mat bacterial communities from Lake Vanda, McMurdo Dry Valleys, Antarctica - Oligotrophic Lake LV.19.SP4.G1 | ecosystem: Environmental > Aquatic > Freshwater > Lake >... | reverse complement strand
GGCTTTTTTGTTGGCCGGGGGCGGGCTCAAAGATTCTTTTTTCACCCCTTGGAACACAACCGGGAAATGCTCTTTTAAAAAAATACCGGATCACATTTATTTTCTGGGGAGTAGCTCATAGCGCAAAAAGTTTTTCTAATCTAAAGAGGAAGAATTTCACATCTGTTACCCCTCTTAAATTAGCCCTAAAGTCTTTTATTTTAGAGTTAAATGATTCAGCATTTGCATTGGTGCTCCTATTGTCAAAGAAATTCAGGATGTTATCCAAGTGATATTCAATTGAGTTTACAACTGTATTAAATTCATTTATTTTCATTGCTTCTACCGTTTTTTTCCATTCTTTAAATTGAGTTAGAGCAATGGTTTTAGAAGTGTTTTTATAAATATTTCTGAAGCTCAACGTAACTTTATAAACTGATTTTAGGAGTGGGTATTTTTCAAAAAGTACCGCAGCTCTTTTCGCTTGATTAGCTGTCCAATCATCTTCATATTTATACAATAGGTATTTACTACGCGCCAATAATTCTTTTAGGGTATCTCCGTTTGCTAGTATTTCAGGATAATACCTTTCGTTTTTTTTCTTTGGCTTGTTTGATGGCTGTGTTTTCTTCCTCTATCGCTTTCCATCTAAACCCAACCCGTATGTGTTGCATGGCATCCATCACTAACCGCACTACATGAAAACGGTCTATGACCATTGTACTGTTAGGGAAACTGTTCTGAACAGCCAAGCCCATATTACGAGCCATGTCCATACTAACTTCTTTCACAGTGTTTCTCTTCTGTAAAGATATCCTATCAACTACTTCTTGTATGGTTTTGGCCTCTGTGCCATTGATTATAGCCACCACACAGTTCTTGTTTCTAACCCTGGTATTTTTATTGGTAATGAAAGTGTATAATTCTCCTTTTGATAAACTCACCTCATCGATACTCAACTTGTCAGTAATGTTTTCGGGGTAAATCAGGTAGTCTTCCGCATGAGGCAGTTGTGGCCAGTCTTTAAAACCGCTCACCTCATGCTTGTAATGCCGTTGGAGTTTTTGACTACTGATCCCGTAGTAACTGGCTATGTTGCTCATGGTATCGGTTCGCGTATTGACCTCCATCTTTTAAAAAATCCGATAGCTCTTGGGTAAATTTAGAGCCATCGGCAAGGAATGAAAAATCTCTTTTTATGATCTTCCCGTTTTCCTTGTGCCGCCATCTTCGTTTCTTGATACTTAGAAAAACACCCTTGCCACGAAGAGGAAAGTCTTGTATGAATTTGCTTTCCATAAATCCTTTGGATTCATAGTCTACTGCCGAATAGCCTTCTGGAAGTTGATTCTTTTCTTCAAACTCGATCAGCCAGAATTCCTTCTTAGTTTCAATGCTGCATAGCATATAAAAACCATTCACTGAAAAGTAATCCATCAACTCGGCTGGAAAGATGTGATGTAATAATTGGAGGTTGGGAGTTTCGATTGGTTTTCCCCAAACTTATACTTTTTAATTTACTCCCCAACTTTTAAAGCTGACCCAAAATACCCCTTTGTGGGTTGTTGGCTTACATGTGCAAAAGGCCTACCTCCACAGCTTAACCAAATTGCAGGTTTTTGGTTTTAAATAATAAATTTCAATTTATTTTCGGATAAAAATTCTTCATTGGTGTTGTTTTGTACCCCCGCTACGGGTAAAATATTTCTACGCTATTGTGAAGGCCTTCCCGCGCTTTGTAGTATACACAGGGTATTGTCCCTGGAGCATCTACACCGGTATTTTGTGCGGTGTATTTCAAGTTCTGTTTACGCATACATCCACAAACAAAAAAATTGAGTGTTTATTATCGCTTGGTAGAAAGTTATGCGATGGCGATAACCGGATCTGTCATCACACCATTTTGAATGTTGGGTTCATGGAGGATGTTACAGCCGAGCAACTCAATAGAATACAAAAACGGATTACCGAGCGATACGAGCGCAAACAATCTTTAACCCAGATTATCCCAGATTACGCATTAAAAAATTGTAGTCGTCCGCTTTTTTGACGGACAATATCAAACAAGCCGTCCGGCCATTTCATGAATGGCCGGGCTTGCCCGGGTTATACCCTACTTTGCTCCCTTCTTGTTGTCCATAGCGGGTCATCACAGAACTGTCAAAATCCAGAGCAACATTTTTTATTTTCAGGTTGTCAACAAACCATTTTTGTGCAGGAACAAACACTTCGGTGTTGCGCTTCCAACTAAATTTTTGAAAGAACCTGCTGTAGGTGCTTTGTGAGGGCGCTTGCTTCCAACCAAATATTTCTTGTAAGACTTTATCATAACGTAAATAGGCCTAGTGACTGAAGCGGCCTGCACCGATCCAAATACTGGTCCAAAAACACTCGGTGATTTGCATAGACTCATACCCACGGTTGGAACCCTTTTCGGGTAGATCAAGCCCACCCATGAATTCCTTGATGCCAATGCTGTCAAGCATATCTTTCATCAGCTTCATGCCGCCCCAAGCGGTCACATTTTTGTTGGTAAATGATACTTGTATTTCTTTCACCTTTTGGGTTGCGTTTGATTGTCAAGCAAAGACAGCAACATCAAGCGGTTAGGGCATAAGTCCTTTACCTATTGCATAATCTGGGTTTAACTGTGAAGCTTTTCGATCTGCTTCTTCAGGGTGGCATAATCAATATCGAAGTGAGAACTGTCATATACCGCTTTCTCGTTTTGGATGATCAACACCTGCGGTGACTCATGATCGATCTGATACCGAATGGCAATTTCGTTGGATAGATTTCTATGAGATAGAAGATCTAAATAATACGGCTGAAGTCCTTTTACTTCTTCGGCCTTCCAATTTCTTTCTAATCTGTTAAGTACTGTGTTGCTGATCGAGCAACTGGTGCTATGTTTAAAAAGCAGCACGGGTTTGGTTTTAGATGCTGAGTTAATTTCTGCTAAGCCCTCTTCCGAGATCAATTCAATCCAGTTCATACACTTATTAATACAAATCCTTCCAAAGTTCAGCTTCCTTTTTATCGTAGCGCGGTCTCCGCACCTTGGTTTTTACGGCTGCTGGCTGATTGTCATTTTTCTTGAAATTCTTTGACCAGAATAACTTGACTTTAGTGAAAATGGTTCGCTCGCTCTTAACATTGTTTTCATGGCCGTGCGCAAATTTTGCATCTGGATGCAACTTACCCCCATAGCCTTTGCGCATTTTTAGATTCCCTTGGTAGTCTCCAATTCTTGCATAAGCCCTTCCTGGATAAATTACCTTTAGTGCCTGCTTGTTACTGTACGGATTTAGTCGATATGATTCTGTGAACCGCGCCCGACCTTGATATGAGTTACCTTTGCCAAAAGAGCTATTGGGGCGGATCACATCCCGCGCCTCTTTGGCGCTACTTGAGTTATGGCTGAAGCTCCAAATCATTTTCATGCGTCCTTCGTATTCACTTGCTTTAACGGTGGATGATTTAGGTGCTAATCCAAGTAGTGCACCCTCTTTGGCTTTGGGTTTCTTTTCAAGGCCACTTTGTTTAACTTTTATCTGAAGTCCATTGGCGCGAAAGCTTTCTTTGGTGGGTTCTTTTTTCTTTAGCGACAAAATGGAGGCTTTTGAATTCTGAGTGTATTCAAACTTCCGTTTTATCTTGCCTGAATAATTGGCGGCCTTCGCATCTTCGTCTAATGGTGTGCGGACATCGATAGGTTTTTCTTTGTTATTCCATAATTTTCCACTGATGCTCCCTCCGCCTTTTACAGGTTTTTTTGCTTTGATAAATCCAGCAAACTCTTCGCCCTGATCTCGGTATTTAAAAAGCTTATCCGTCTTTAAATTTCCTTGATAAATCCCCGCTTTTGCAGCACCGCTTGATGGAATCCGAACGGCTATTGCTTTACCTCTATTGTTCCAAAGTTGTCCGCTAATACTGCCTCCACCTTTAATCGGTTTTCGCGATTTCATAAACCCCGCAAATTCTTCTCCCTGATCGCGCGGTTTGAAAATATCCGAGACTTTCAGGTTTCCTTGGTAAGTTCCGGCTCTTGCCGATCCGCTGCTGGGTGTTTTTACCGCTATTGGATTTCTTTCGTTGTTCCAAAGTCGTCCGCTAATACTGCCTCCGCCTTTAATAGGCTTTCGAGCTTTTTTAAAACCAGCGAATTCCTCGCCCTGATCTCGATAATTGAACATATCCGAAGCTTTTAAATTTCCCTGATAAGTACCCGCTCTTGAAGCGCTGCTTCCGGGTGTTCTCACCGCAATGGGATTTCTTTTGTTATTCCAAAAATTTCCACTTACGCTCCCTCCACCTTTTAAGGGCTTTCCAGTCTTTTTAAAACCAGCAAATTCCTCTCCTTGATCGCGATAACGAACGAGGGCAGTTGCCCTTAAATTCCCTTGGTACGTTCCTGCACGTGCTGCCCCGCTACCTGGGGTTCTTACGCTGATGGGGCTCCGCATATTGTTCCACAGCCTTCCACTAACACTCCCCCCGCCTTTGATTGGCCGTCTAGCTTTTTTAAAACCGGCAAATCCCTCTCCTTGATCTCGGTAATTAAAAATACCCGATGCTCGTAAATTTCCCTGATAGCTTCCAGCACGAGCTGCGCCCGAGGATGGGATCCGGGCGGGTAGCGGCTTATTGTTTCTAAATTGCCCGCTAATACTTCCCCCACCCTTGTCAGTTCGCTTGCCTCTACTATTGCCACTAAACCCAGTCCCTTGTTTCGAAAAAATTTTGGACTGCCTTATATTTCCTTTGTAATTGGCAATCCCAGCGCCACCAGCGGGTATCTTCACCGCTAAGGCTCGATTATTTTTTCTTGAGCCACTGATCGAAATGCCTCGCTTGTCTCTAAAAGATGCGTTTGATTTTCTTGTCTTGGCACTAATGGAAAATTGTCGCGGATAAAATTGCTTTCCAGCGATTTGAGGCGTTAAGCGAGATGATTTTTTTCGGATTGGGTGACCCGAAACATCGCCTGTCCATGCGCGCAAACCGCGTCTTGGAGACGACAAAAAAGAAGGTGATGATCTATTCGCTTTATCCTTGCGATCAGGCCTGCCTAAATAAGGATCTCTGGCTGAAATTTTTTCCAATGGGGGCGTCCTAAAGTTTCTAGTTCGCAAGCGCCTTCCAGAGATATCTCTGGTGGTGGCTTTTTCTCTGGGTCTTTTAACCTTCCCCCAATACACATTCTTTTTAGCGGATGTAATGAATGGACGAGTGGCCGATCGAGGTGTCATCCTCCGGTTCTTACTGGGTGTTGGCCTCCGCTTAGACTGTAGTTGGGCCACGCGCTTAACAATGGAACGGTTATCATATACTTTTTTGGGAGTTGAATTAGGTCTTTTGGAAGGGTTGTTCACATAGGGTCCTTTATTTGGGTACACATTGCTTCGAGCTGCCCTTGCCGAACTTGACCTGATAATTTTGGTGCCACTAATAGGCCTCCCTGCTCGCTCACCCCTTTTTGGTTTGAATGCATAAGGGGAAGAGGCAGGCATTACAGCCCTTGCAGCCGAAGACTTATTTTTGGTGCGCAGCCTGCGGCCAGAAATATCACGTGTGTTGGACCGAATCCTGCTAGATTTTTGAGGCTTTGATTTTTGCGTCAATCGAGGCAAAGGTCGCGCGGGTCTGTCGCCTTTGGTGTTCTGGGAAAATGCGGGAATGCAAAAAAGTAAAAGCAAAACCACCCAAGGCCATTTTGCTAGGGGAGAGCTGCCTACTTTTTTTGATAAAATGCCCAATGAATCAGTTTGAACAGGCTAAGATAAGGAAAATACCAAAACCTTCCGTTTAATGGACGAATTCGCTATTGTGTGTGCCGATCGTTGATTTTTCTAAGGCAACTTAGTATTTCATCAACTCCTCAATCTTTCCCTTCAACCTTGCTTTTGGTAAAAAGTTGTTTTCCAATGTAGGCGCAAATGGAATGGCTGTATCTAAACTCGCCACACGCATTACGGGCGCATCCAAATGCGAGAATAAATATTCGTTGATCCACGCAGATATTTCTGCACCGATGCCACCTGTCAATGTGTCTTCGTGTAAAATCAAGACGCGGTTGGTTTTTTTTACGGTTTGTTCTACTGCTTCTTTATCCCAAGGAAGGAGTGTTCTTAAATCCAATACATCCGCGCTTACTTCCGGCATTGCGGTTAAAATTTCTTTTGCCCAATGCACACCCATGCCGTAGGTAATAATCGAAAGGTCATCGCCCTCGCTGACTAAATTTGCTTTGCCAATTTCTACGGTATAGTAATCATCAGGAATTTCATCTTTTACCGAACGATACAACACCTTGTGTTCAAAGTACAAATAAGGATTTGGGTCTTCAAGTGCTGCACATAACAATCCCTTTGCATCGTACGGATTGGATGGATAAACAATTTTTAAACCGGGTGTGTGAAAAAACCAAGCCTCGTTACTCTGTGAATGAAATGGCCCGGCAGCTGTGCCAGCACCAGTAGGCATGCGAACAACCACATCGGCTGCTTGTCCCCAGCGCCAATGAGTTTTCGCAAGATTGTTGATGATTTGATTAAAGCCTTCTGTCACAAAATCCGCAAACTGCATTTCAACCATCGCCTTCATGCCTTTGATAGAGAGACCAAGACCGGAACCTACAATCGCGGCTTCGCACAGCGGAGTATTCCTCACACGTTCTTTTCCAAATTTTTCTACAAAGCCATCGGTGATTTTGAAAACGCCACCGTACTCGGCAATGTCTTGTCCCATCAGCACAAGGTTATCGTGCTTCTGCATGCTTTGGCGTAATCCATCACTGATCGCATCAATGAAACGCTTCTCCGATTTTTTCTCTGAGGCTGGCGCAATAGTTACTTGATTAAATGGCGCATATACATCACTCAACTCTGTTTCAGTATTGGCTGCCGGATGGGTTTCCTCAAATGCACCAGCCAGACCATCTTCAATTTCTTTTTTAATCTTTTTGCGAATGGAATCAATAAACTTTTGGTCAATTACTTTTTCGGTTAACAGAAAATTTTCATAGTTATCGAGTGGATCTTTCTTTGCCCATTCATCCATCAATTTTTTCGGAACGTACTTTGTGCCGCTGGCTTCTTCGTGGCCGCGCATACGGAAGGTCATGCATTCGAACAAAATGGGGCGAGGGTTTTTGCGCAAGCTCTCCGCCAATGATTTTACTTTATCGTACACTTCCAGCACATTGTTGCCATCTACTTGTACGCCTTCTATTCCATAACCGATTGCTTTATCAATAAATTGTTTACAGCGAAACTGCTCGCTGCTTGGTGTTGATAGTCCGTAGCCATTATTTTCGATGACAAAAATCACAGGCAAATCCCATACGGCCGCTACGTTTACCGCCTCATGAAAATCGCCTTGGCTAGTGCCGCCATCTCCATTAAAAACCACGGTGACTTTGCCCTCCTTTTTCAATTTGGTTGCCAACGCAATTCCATCGGCTACTCCATTTTGTGGCCCCAGATGGGAAATCATTCCTACGATGTGATGTTCATTCGTGCCAAAGTGAAAAGAACGATCACGGCCTTTTGTATAACCGTTCATCGTGCCTTGCCATTGGGCAAACAATTTTTCGAATGGCATATCGCGCCCAGTGAACACTCCAAGATTGCGGTGCATGGGCAAGATATATTCGTCTTTATCTAATGCTGCGGTAATGCCAACCGAAATGGCCTCTTGCCCGATTCCGCTAAACCACTTACTGATTTTACTTTGACGAAGCAGAATTAACATCTTCTGTTCAATCATGCGCGGTTTTACCAATCGCTCATACAGATGTTGAAGGGTTTCGTCAGAATGTTTCTTGCGGAGGAATTTCATAACAAATGGAATTGCTGCAAAGTTAATGGAGTTTTTGAGTTTGCTTTTTTAAAGCTAGACCGAGCCACAAACTTTTAGGCAAAGGGTCTCGGCTAGGGATAGAAGCGGCACCCCGCAGTGGCAAGGGTTTGCGCGAAGGCACGAGGAGTATAGCGGATAGCCCGTTGGCCTAGCGCCTCGCATGGCCAAGACGCAACAAATAATAGCGTTGAAAAATTAGAGCAAATATGTGCGAAATTATTAATGATCTAATTTACGCCATAACCTTCTCTACAGTCATCTCCATATCCGGCTTGCTCTCATCCGTCAAAGCAACTTTACCTCTTTCATTGCGCGTGATGCGAGAATAAAGAGAAATGTTTTTATCGAACAGAAAACGGAAGAAGAGCTTAAACCAAGAGGTGTGAGATTGTAACGAATCATAATGTTCAGATGCTTTATTCTTCAATTGTGGAAGCTTATTCCACGGCACACTGGGGAAATCATGATGTTCGTTGTGGTAACCTACATTAAATGCCAACGTGTTCAGCGGACCATAGTAGCTGTAGGTCTCCTGTTTTTCATCGAGCGTCAGATAATGTTCTTGAATCCATCGTGCGCCAAGGGGGTGTAGCCCCACTGAAAAGAAAAAACTAATAAGCATAAACGCCAATGCTTTTGGGCCGAAGAAATAAACAATGGCCACATCAAAAGCAATTTGAAAAACCCAGTTGGTGATAATCCAACCGTCTACGGGTTTTATTTCGCGTAGGCGAAACGTTCTGAACACTTGGAAAAAGGGATAGAGTAATAACCAACACGCTTTTCCAACAGTGGAATTATTGAATAATCGCGCTTCCCAAAAATCAGGAAGATCGGCATCTAATTCGTGTACACCTTGGAAGGAGTGATGTTTTATGTGATACCGTTCGAATGATATAGCAGATGGAAATACATGGGGCATGTTAGAAACAATGGCCGCTAATCTGTTCAACGTTTTATTCTTGAACAACAAATGGTGTGAACACTCGTGAATCATAACAAACAGCGCATGATTAAAAAACGCGCCCACCACATACGCCACTAATACAACCCACCACCAAGAACTGTCCTTGAGAAAATAGCCCATGGCCACCATACCACCCACTAAACCTAAAATAGCGAAAATGGTCAATGGATTCTTGCCCATCAACTGTTTTACTTCCGGATGTGATTTTAGAATTTTAGCGGTTCTGACCCGGTGTGGTTCTGGACTGTTGGAAAAATGAAATTGGTCGCTCATGTTGTAACGAAATAAGGTCGTAAAATTACGGAATTGTAAGCGTAAAACAGAAAGGAATCGAGATTGTTGAAACCAGTATGGAAAAACTACGCTAATTTTGGTGCAATGATAGTATTTAATGAGTTTGTGCTTGCCAATGGTTTGCGCGTGATTGTGCACGAAGATCCAACCGTGCAATTGGCCGTGATGAATATTTTGTACGAAGTTGGCTCACGCGATGAGGACCCGAAAAAAACAGGCTTTGCCCATTTATTTGAACACTTGATGTTTGGGGGCTCAAAAAATATTGCAAGCTATGACGAACCTCTTCAGTTAGTGGGCGGAGAGAACAACGCCTTCACTAGCACGGACATTACCAATTATTATTTGACCGTACCTGCGGCCAATCTCGAAACAGGTTTTTGGTTGGAGAGCGACCGCATGATGAGTTTGTCTTTCGATCCCAATGTATTGGAAGTGCAGCGCAAAGTAGTGATAGAAGAATTTAAGCAACGGTATTTAAATCAACCTTACGGGGACGTGTGGTTGAAACTTCGTCCGTTGGCGTATAAAAATCACCCGTATCAATGGGCTACTATTGGTAAAGAAATCAGCCATATCGAAAATGCTACGCTGGATGATGTAAAGGATTTTTTCTTTCAACATTACCTCCCGAATAATGCTGTGTTGGTGGTTGCCGGAAACGTTAAGCTTGATCAGGTAAAGAAATTATCTGAAAAATGGTTTGGTCCAATCCCGGCAGGGAAAAGGCCCGCTCGGAATTTGGTAGCCGAGTCAAAGCAACTTGAAAAACGAGTGCAAAATGTGGAGGCGAAAGTTCCGGCCGATGCACTGTATAAAACATGGCACATGGCCGGACGCTTTGATCCAGACTACTATGCTACTGATTTTTTGAGCGATATTTTGAGCCGAGGCCACTCGAGTAGGCTCTATCAAACCCTTGTAAAAGAAAAAGAAATTTTCACCTCTATATCTTCGTTTGTTATGGGCACGGTGGACCCAGGCTTATTTGTGGTAAGTGGGCGTGTGCGAGAAGGAATTGATTTAAAAGAAGCCGAAAAAGAAGTTGATGCGATTCTAGCGCAAGTGGTGCTGGAGGGTGTAACCATAGAAGAGCTTGAAAAAGTAAAAAATCAAGCAGAAGCTAGTCTAAAATTTGGTGAGGTAGAAGTGATGAACCGCGCCATGAACTTGGCTTTCGCTTCGCTTTCCGGAGATGCGAACTTGATAAACCGGGAAGCGGAAATCATGGAAGGTATTTCGTTGGCCGACATGAAACGAGTAGCTGGTTCTATTTTGAGAGAGGAGAATGCGAGCGTGATGTATTACAATGCAACAAAATAACAAATGAAATTGCGCGTAGGCCTTGGCTTTGATGTACACCAATTAGAAAAAGGTAGAGACTTTTGGTTGGGTGGAATTAAACTGCCGTCAGGAAAAGGAGCCGTTGGCCACTCCGATGCCGATGTATTGATCCACGCCATTTGTGATGCCTTGTTGGGTGCGGCCAATCTACGCGACATTGGGTTTCATTATTCGAATAACGACCCTCAATGGAAAGGAAAAGACTCGAAATACTTTTTGAGCGATGTAACAAAAAAACTTTTAGAAAAAGGTTGGGTAATTGAAAATGTGGATTGCACAATCGTTTTAGAAAACCCCAAGATCAATCCACACATTAGCGAAATGAAAAAGGTGTTGGCCCCGCTGATGAACCTCACGGAAGAAGACGTTTCTATAAAAGCCACAACCAACGAAACAATGGGTTATGTGGGTAGGGAAGAAGGCGTGAACGCGATGGCCGTGGCGCTGATTAGAAAAGAGTAATCGTTTAAAAAATCGTCATCACAATTTGTGATGATCGTCAACGCTTGTTAATGTCCCTTCAACTCATTCAAACAGAAGATGGCTCTAGTTCGTTGATGCATTTGGGTTTGAATGAGACCTATCATTCAACTCACGGAGCGGTTCAAGAATCAAATCATGTTTTTATTGAGAGTGGACTAATGTCCTTACTTCAAGCCAACATAAAAGAAATTTCTATTTTAGAAATCGGCTTTGGAACCGGATTGAACGCGTTGCTCACATTTCTGAAAACCAAACCACTCGATATAAAAGTCTACTATTACGCCATTGAGGCATTTCCACTGGGTGAAAAAACTTTGTCGGGACTGAATTATTCGCAACTTTTAAATTCAGCAAAGGAGTTTAACGCTATTCACGATTGCCCATGGAATGAGCCAGCAAACATTTCAACTAATTTTAATTTGTATAAACGAGCAGCAAAAGTTGAGGACGAATTTCTAGAACCCAAAAAGTTCGACTTGGTTTACTTCGATGCCTTCGCGCCTAACAAGCAACCTGAAATGTGGGGACTTGATGTTCTGGCGAAAGTAGTGACTGCTATGAAACCTCAAGGAGTTTTTGTGACCTACTCGGCCAAAGGCCAACTAAAAAGGGATTTGAGTTCGTTAGGATTGACCGTAGAAAAAATTCCAGGCCCACCGGGTAAAAGAGAAATGATTAGAGCAATTCTTAATTTATGATTTTGGAATGGAGATTTTTGATTTATCCTCCTTACCTGTAGAGACCGAGGGCTACATGCTTCTAACCCAGCGCCTCTACTTCCTCTACTTCTTCAGGCATCATCTTCTTGAAAAGATTTTCGATTCCGGCTTTTAAGGTGATTGTTGAAGAAGGACAGCCGCTGCAAGAGCCTTGTAAGGCGACCGTCACTTTTTTACCAACTAGCGAGTGAAACGTAATTGCGCCACCATCTTGCTCAACCGCGGGGCGGATGTACTCATCCAAAATGTTTTTTATTTTTTTTATTACCTCCGTTTCTTCTTGCTGTTCAACTTCGGGAGCCTTTAGGTCTAAGATCAACTTGCCCGAATCTAGAAAACCCAGAATGTGTTTTTTGATGGTCTCCTGAATCTCAATCCACTCCACATCTTCTTTTTTGGTAACGGTAATAAAGTTGCTCATGTAAAATACCCGATCTACAAACGGGTACATGAAAAGCTCTTGCGCCAACGGTGCGTTTTCAGCTTCCGCAGGACTTGGGAAATCAAAACTCATGCCTTCCGGCACCAACATCTCATTGACCACAAATTTGAGTGAATTGGGGTTGGGATTTGACTCTAAATAAATATGAATGGCTTTGGGCGCTGCTTTTAACATGGCAATTGTTGTTTTTGAAAGAACAAAAGTACGGAAATTAAGTTCGGTTTTTCAGGGACATGAAAAAGCGAACAACATAACTTCGAGCGAACATCGGCCCAGGATGGAAGCGGCACCCCGCACCTCGCGCCTCGCGGGGGAGGAGTATAGCGGACAGCCTGTACGGCCGCCAAAAAAAGTTAAAAAATTATTCTTCCCCTTTTGTCAATTCACCTTCCCATTTGCTCACCACAGCAGTGGCAACGCTATTGCCTACTACATTGGTGGCGCTGCGCCCCATATCGAGCAATGGATCGATGCCCAACAACAAAGCCAAGCCTGCTTCGGGAATGTTGAAGGTAGCGAGTGTTCCAGCAATCACCACAAGAGATGCGCGCGGCACACCCGCAATGCCTTTACTGGTGAGCATGAGCACCAACAGCATACTGATTTGTGTGGCAATGGGTAAATCAATTCCATACGATTGCGCGATGAACAGCGAGGCAAAGGTCATATACATCATGCTGCCATCTAAGTTGAAGGAGTAACCGAGTGGCAACACGAAGCTCACGATTTTATCTTTGCAACCAAATTTTTGCAGTAGCTCCATCGTCTTGGGAAAAGCTGCTTCGCTGCTGCTGGTGCTAAAAGCCAACAAAATTGGCTCGCGCATTTTTTTCAAGAGTGCTATTACGCGTTTGCCGATGACGAGCGAACCCGCTAATGCCAGCACGATCCACAAAATCAAAAGCCCTAAATAAAACTCGGTGATGAAGATGGAATAGGTTTTTAAAATGCCTAAGCCTTGTTTTGCAATGATAGCTGCCATGGCACCGAATACAGCCACGGGCGCAAAATTCATTACATAGCCAGTCACTTTTAAAATGACATGTGCGATGGCATCCATTGCTTTGACCACGATCTTGCCTTGTTCACCAATGGCAGCGGTTGCTACGCCAAAGAAAAGTGAGAACACCACAATTTGCAGGATTTCATTTTTGGCCATTGCGTCTATTACACTAGCAGGAAATACATGGTATAAAAAATCTTTGAGCGAAAGTCCGCCATGCGAGAGACCGAGATCAGTGCCTGCATCAGGCAGTGGCAAATTCATGGCAACGCCCGGTTGAAAAATATTTACCAAGATCATGCCCAACAACAAACTGGTGAGCGAAGCGCCAACGAACCACAACAATGTTTTTCCGCCAATGCGTCCGACAGAATTGATGTCGCCCAATTTGGCAACGCCTACTACCAACGTTGTAAATACCAATGGGGCTACGATCATTTTAATCAATCGTAGGAAAACATCGGCTAGAATAGAGAACGGTTCTACTTTTTTATCGCGAGCAGATATGATCGTGCTGCGCTCTTTGACGATTGTTTTCTTTTGTTGCTCTAATGCTATTGTTTGTAGGCTATCCTGTGTTTGTGATAATTGATGTTGAACTTGTTGAAGAGTGACTTCAATAGACTCTAGTTTTTTGTTTTCATCGAACACATAATTTTTGTTCAGCACAAAGCCCAGGCCGATGCCGATAAGTAAAGCGATGATGATGTAGAGGGTGAGTTTGCTTTTCTTTTTGGGTGTATCCTGTATTTCCATCGAATGCAAATTAGTTGAAGCTGTCGCGCAATATCGAAAAAATGCGTAGCATTCAAAGAAGGGCTTCTCCCCTGCTAGCTTTTTTTAGGAGTTTTTTGGTATATTCACATGCTGTAAGGCGGCCATTTCTTAAATAACGCTTCTGCCGCTGCTTTTTCTGTAAAGTTGTGTTTCACCTAAACCCGGAAGTCATGAATTTTAAACCAGAAATGAAATCGAAAGAAGAACTAATGGCTGCGCTGCCAACCTACGAATCAGTTTCGAAGTATATGGTAAAGGCGAAAGACCTGATTACGTTTGGCCCTGACCAGAGTATTGAAGAGGTCATTGATATTATTATTGAGAAAGGGATATCGGGTGCCCCCGTATTGGATGATAAAAAAAAACTGGTTGGAATAATCTCCGAAAAAGATTGCTTGCGGATTATTGTCGATCAGGCCTACCACAACTTACCTTCTTCTGCCCGCAAGGTTTCAGATTATATGACCGCCAAAGTGAAGACGCTGGAATCTAGCAGCGATATTGTAGAGGCTGCCAACGAATTTTTGAGCACGCCTGTCAGGAGGCTACCGATCGTGGAAAATGGAGTGATGGTTGGTCAGATCAGCCGCAGGGATATTTTAAGGGCTTCGAAAAATATCAAGGCCACTACTTGGTAGCCGGGATCTTTTGCAAAAAAAAGCCGCTACAATGTAGTGGCTTTTTTTGTTTAGCCTTCCCTGTTTGCCCTTACTATGTTATCAACAACATAGATAGTTCCTCTTCCATCCTTTAATACATTTCGAGGATAGAGATCGTAAACTGTGTATTGTTCGTTAGTAAATTTGGCTTCATCAATTTTTTGAAATCCGATTGATTCCATTTAACCGACTATCTCTAGTGGCGTGGCTTGTTCAGCGTTCTTAACAAAATCTTGTTTTAGTATTACTTCAATGTAAGGCACTCGCTTGTTTCCATTGTCTATTCCTGTAAAGCCGACAAGCTCATACTTGGTTTCTGGAAATAGTAGGTTGTGGAGTTGGATTTGAGTTAGGAGGCTACCGATTGAATGATTTGAGTTGAACAGGTTATTGCTCTTGTAAACAACGTTATTCTTTTCATCAATTGCCAGCGTATTTTCATAACCACCAGCATTGGTAGGGCTTCCGAGACAATACAGGTCATCTATCCAAAGACTTCTTTCTTTGGCATAGGCGAAGACGATTCTTTTTTCTAAATCCTGTTTTTCGTAGTCGGATAGTTCTTGGAGTTTTTCTCCAATTGCTTCAAAGCCTCGCCTAATTCTGTCGGATACCTCTTCCATTCTTCAATCTGCTTGAGTGCTGCCTCCGAGTTTTTTCTGTGGGCTTCTGTAAGGTATTTTGTTTCCTGCTTCATGATTGTCAAAATTAGTAATTTCTTCTTTTATTTTTAGCTTTTCTGTCCTATCGCCTGTTTGTTTACGTTTTCTCCACTTTGGGTCAAGGATTTAAATAAGGGCATCTCTAAAAACCTTTTTTCTCTTCCCCTCAACCCTTTCCCTTCTCTCTCGATAGCTATCGAGAAAAAGGGTGAGCATAGTTTTTAGAGATGCCCACAAATGAGTACTAATTCTACTCTTTTTTCAAAGTTGTGTCAAACTGTTAAAAATAAAAAAGCCGTCACTATTCGGAACGGCCTGAATATTAATGTGATATGCCTTCACTTCCAGTGCACGCTTAAGCCAATTCTTTGGTTGCAAAGATTTCGGTACAAACTAATCTCCAATCCTGAAATTTACCAGTGAAGCCTGTGTGATCTGACTAAGGGCTTTGAAAAATATTAAGAGCACTACTTGGTAGACTCAACGTTTTGCAACAAAAAAGCCGCTAGGCTGTAGCGGCTTTTTCATAAATCTTAGTGAGATACTGGTAAATTAAAAAGAGGACGGCTTTAGATGCCCCTTCTCGACTATTTTGTCACAGTAACCGTAGTAGGATGAACTGTAATAATTCCTGTAAAAATTCCGATTAACCCATCAACGAAAGACCGTTGAGTATTGATGGTGTAATCGGTAGCACCACCTGCCATGGCTTTTGAATCTACACTATTGAGAGGCACCAGTCCGAAAAGGATATACCATTGTTTAGCTTGCTCGGAGGTACTTCCTTTTGCTCCTGTACCAACAATATGGTTGATCGAGTCGCAAGATGTCAAAAAGATACTACCTACAAGTAGTACCATAGCAAAGAATTTTATATTTTTCATAGGGTTTATAATTTTTTTAAAAATACTAGATGACATCTATACTTCCAATAGAAGATTCAATTTTTTTCGCGTTTTTTTTGTACTCTTTTTGGGTTAAAATAAAATCAAACTCTATTTTGCTAATACCACCAGTTATTAGTTTCACATTAACATAGGTTTCGTTGAACAATATGTATTGGTAAAAAGGAATTCCCCGGTACGTAAACTCTGCCTTATTTATAGAAGTCCATTTTTTAGCTGAGTTAAAAACCGAGTCGGGGTTTTTATTAATTTGTTTAAGGTTTACATTGCTCCATCCTGATACATCTAAGATTGCTAAGGAAGCCTCATTACTCACCGTGTCATAATAAAGCTCTTTCACTTTAATTTGACTAGAAAAAGTGCTCAAGGCTGTTTTTATTTTTCTTGAAATAGAATCTTCTTTTTTCTGAATTGCAACCCATCCTCGCGGGATTTGAATAGTAATTCGTGCAGAGGAATCCTTGAAAAACTCTCCCAAAAGTGATTTATCAACCCTGAACTGAATGTCGTCAGAGTTATTTTTTTGGTGACTACAACTCAGAATAACTGAGAGCGCAAATAAAAGTACCGGTATATTTTTAGTCATAAACAAAAAAACCTCATGTTTTCATGAGGTTTTCAGTGGGAGCTGAGGGGTTCGAACCCCCGACCCTCTGCTTGTAAGGCAGATGCTCTGAACCAGCTGAGCTAAGCTCCCATGCGTTGAAACTATCCCGATAGGTATCGGGATAAGCTCCGATTTTTAAGGACTGCAAAGGTAAAAGAGAATTCTATTTGTGCAAAAAAATTATTTCCAATAGTCGTATTGCATGTACTTGGCGGCTTCCAACGCAATTTCCTTCCCCTGAAGCTTCTCCACTATGTAGAAGGACATATCAATCCCGGCAGAAACCCCTGCCGAAAGGACAATCTTGCCATTGTCTACCCACCGCTTTTCAGGCGATATTTTGGTGTTGGGTGCTATTTTTTCCCATCCGTCCACGGCCATAAAATGGGTGGTCGCTTCTAGGTTTTCAAGTAACTTGGCTTTCGCCAAAATGAGTGCCCCGGTACAAACTGACAATACCAATTCGGCTTTTACAAAATGGGTTTTGATCCAATCGAGCATCACTGGATTGTCCATTTCCTTTCTTGAACCGAAAGGTTTGCCATCAGCATCATACCCACCGCCACCAGGAATCAAAAAGATATCGGGCGTGGGACAATTTCCAAATGTATAAGTAGGCGTAACAATCAATTTGTTTCGGGCGCTCACGGGCGAGTTTTCTGCCACTGTGAAAACTTCAAAAGGTTCGCCCAGTTGGCGTTTTCCCGTAATTGAAAAAACTTCAAAGGGGCCGGCAAAGTCAAGCACCTCAACTTGATCGAAAAGAACTATTGCTATTTTTTTCATTAACTGGAGTTACGCAAATTTACTAAGTTCATGTCAGGCTGAGCCAGTCGAAGCCTATTCGGAAACTCCAATAATCCGTTTTCGACAAGCTCAAACTGACAACATTTAACGTTCTGCGTAACTCCAGTTCATTAACTAACGTATAAACTAAACTTTTTTGCTTCTATTGTGATTAGGGAAGCATGCAAAGATGCGGCAAAATTTTACGTTGGGTGGTTCGGCAAGGGATAGTAACGAAAAGCCCTGCTTTGCAAGGGGCCGCGGGCGGGGCAGGCTTGTAGTGGATAGCCCGGCCCGAGTGAGTGATGGCAGTGAGCGCTGGTGACGAGGGGTGCCGCCAAGAAAATTGAAAACAAAGTGAGTATGAACTATAAACTTTTTGGACAATCGGGGTTGCGGGTATCAGAATTGTGCCTAGGCACGATGGGCTTTGGCACTGAATGGAAGTGGGGTGCAGATAAAGATCAAAGCAAAAAAATATTTAACGCTTACGCGAATGCAGGGGGCAACTTTCTGGACACCGCCAATCGGTATACCGAGGGAACTTCCGAAAAATTCTTAGGGGAATTCATCGCTGCTGATCGCGATCATTTTGTATTGGCCACCAAATATTCACTACGTGATCGGTCGGGTGATTTGAATTTTGCAGGCAACCATCGCAAGAACATGATGCGCAGTGTACAAGAAAGTTTGAAACGCCTGAACACCGAATACATTGACTTGCTGTGGGTACACATCTGGGACAGTTGGACGCCCACCGAAGAGATCATGAAGGGGTTGGAGGATTTGATCGCTCGGGGATTGGTTCATTATATCGGCATCAGTGACACGCCTGCGTGGATCGTGAGCCAAGCAAATACGATGGCGCAGTTGCGTGGATGGAATCAGTTCGTGGGCTTACAGATTGAATACAGTTTGATTCAACGCACAGTAGAAGCGGAGCTGATGCCGATGGCAAAAGCGTATGGCATGACGGTGACGCCTTGGGCACCGTTGGCGGGTGGGGCGTTGACTGGTAAGTATTTGAAAGGGGATAAGGGCCGCTTGTCAGAAACGAGTGGGCGACTGGACGAGCGCTCTACACTCATCACAAAAAAAGTGGTTGAGATTTCAGATCGACTGGGGGTTTCAGCTTCGCACGTGGCTGTCAATTGGACACGGCAAAATAGAAATCAAAGTGTAATCCCGATTGTGGGGGCAACTAAAGAATCTCAATTAAACGATATACTTGGTTGTTTGAAGTTCGAACTTCCCGTAGAGGTAATGCAAGAGCTACATGAAGTTTCAAAGATAGAACTTCCCTTTCCGCATAAATTTTTTCAGGAGGCAGGCGTTCAAGATGTGCTATACGGAGGAGTGAAGGATAAGATGGTGGATAGTCGGTATTGAAAAGTAGGCAATTGACAAAATGGTGGGCTGAGCCAATTTTTAGCTGAAAGAAAATTTGAATTTTTATTCGTGTATTTGTGGCAATTAGAAAATGGTAACGCTCACTTTTTATACTTACAGAAAAGGTTTTGGCTGGCTCGGCTTCTTAGCAATGGGTTGGATGCGTGTTCCATTGTTATTAGACAATCGAATTACTTTTTGGAAGCTGATGGGTGTTGGGCAACCGGGTTTTAAACCGCAAGGCAATGGAAGCGAATGGGCGATGCTGATTGTTTGGAAAAGTTCTCCTCAAACAAATACATGGTGGCAAAAAATACTGAAGGCCAAAGCTTCTGCTGTCGATTTTCAATTGCAGCCTTTGTTTGGTCATGGATTGTGGAGCGGCAGAGATCCTTTTGGCCATTTGAAAAGAGATGGGATCCAACCAAAAAAAATTGCGGTGCTTACGCGCGCGTCCATCAAGTGGAATAAAGCAAAATTATTTTGGCAAAGTGTTCCCGCTGTGGCTGATGATTTGAATAGTTCTTTCAAGCCCGAGTTTAGCGCTGGCATTGGAGAGATACCGTACATCCGCCAAGCGACTTTTAGTATTTGGAGTAGTGAGCAAGAAATGAAAAACTTCGCCTACCAAAACGAAGCCCACAAAAAAGTAATAGAGATGACCAAACAGCACAATTGGTATAGTGAAGAGTTGTTTTATCGATTTGCGGTAGTTTGATTCACCATCTAAATAAGCGGGGTGGGTTCTAAAAAGGTAGCACCATAATCTTACTTTTGCTTAAATAATTTTGCCGATCAACCCGATCTTCAAAAAGCTGAATTCTTCAATCTTGCTGGATGTACCATTGAAAATTATTATTGAAACTGGAATTGTTTATAGATGTTAGTGGCCCCCTATGTTTTTGTCGATCAAAAGGAGAATTTCAAAATTGTTCTCAACACAAAGTGCGCATAGCTTTCCCGTGTCGGCACCTCCCCATCCCATTTCTTTTCCTGTGAAGACTTCGCACCGCATCAAGCACAGAGGCGGAAATTAATTAATCGCTAGCGTAATGGTCGACAGCTTTAAATCATTTTGATGCGCGTTTTCTGAATACTTTTTTTTCAACTCCGGTTCTTGATAGAATTTCCATATTCCATCAGCAACTACTGGCTGGCTTTCTTTTTTGCTTGATATTACTTCTATTCTCAGATCACAAAAACCACTTTTGGTCAGGATTTTTTCTGTATGCGGAGTAGTCATCAAAATCTTCTTTGGTCTCTAGCTTTTTGGTATTGTAAGATTCGATAAAATTTGAATACTCTTTTTCCTTATTGAAAGATGGGATACTGTTTTGTTCGCAATTTGATAGGACAGTCATCGGAATACCGAAGAATAGTTTTGACGATTTTAAGCGCCAGAACTGAAACATCAAAGAACTGTAAAAAATTAAAATTGCGGTATAATCCCCATCTTCTGCATCAAAAAAGTAGCATTGGCTTTTTGAGCGAGGCCTTTGTTTAATTTATAATCGAAAGTCAATTGATCGTTCTCTATCTTCCCTTCGAAGCACGCGTTTGAAATTTGGGTTGGGAATTGTTGCTCCATATCGCCCAACGCAATATCGTGTGTGGCAATGACTATTAACGCTTTCTGTTGAATCAATTGCTTGATCAGTTCGCGCGAGCCCGTTTGTTTATCTGTAGAGTTAGTACCTTTCAAAATCTCGTCCAACAAAATTACCATCGGGTGGCCACTGCGCAATTCCTGTATGATAGATTGCAAGCGGTTCAACTCCGCAAAAAAGTACGATTGATTTTCTTGCAGGGAATCGGACGTGCGCATGCCGGTTCGCAATTTCGCTAGCGGAGTATGCCATTGAGTCGCGCACACTGGCGAACCGTTTAGTCCTAATATATAGTTGACTCCAATCGCGCGGAGGAAAGTGCTTTTGCCCGCCATGTTCGCTCCGGTAGTCAGCATCAGTGCCGCTGGCTTTCCTAAATCAAAAGAATTATTCACTCTCACCGAAGTAGGAATAAGCAGATGGCCGGTATCACTTCCGCTGATGAAAAAGTGTTCACCTACTTCTGCGAAAGCATAAGTTGGTTGATTGAAATGAAGTGTAGCAAACGAAAGAAGTGCGTCCCATTCGGCCAACGACTGCAACCATTGCGGCAAAGCAGTGGCGTGATCTTTTCGCCAAGCCTCTAATCTGCTGACGCTGTGTAAATCAAAGCAGAAAATTCCATTGCCAAACATACGGGCAATCAAGTTCATACGAGTCTCTAATGAATTAACCCGCTTTGAGAACTCACGAACGTGATCGGCTGCCTCCTCTGCAAACTGCTGGTGTTTCTTCATCAATAGTGAAGTGCATTCTTGCTTTCTTAGCAATTGAAAAAGTCGCGTATAGTTTTCCAGCATCGCCCGATAGTTCGCTAGCTTGTTTTGTAGCAACGTAATTGGCTTAGAATAAATAGAAGTTATCACAAGCTGAAGAATAAAAAGAAAAAGGAATATTGATTGAAAGATTGGATTAAAGGCGATGCCGATCAACGAAGCACACGCACTTGCTGGCAAGGCCCATTTCACTATTTTTAAGAAGGGGTTTCCTAAAAATAAATCTGATTCTTTCAGCCAATCTAGCAGCGGGTCTAAGCGATAATTGGTATCGTTGATCTGCTTTCCTGTCGACCAGCACTGCTGCCGAAATTCAATTTTCTTAGCCAACTCACGAATCGCTTCTTGGCGAGCTATAATTTCCGAGCCAGAAAAATGTAGGCTGGTTAAATCAGTAGCCAACATTGCCTCTCCCAACTGTGTTGCACACCGATTGATATATTGAAAAACAGATCCTGCGCCAAAAATATCTAAGTCATGGCTATACACATGGTCAGGAGCAATGAATGAATTGCCATTAGAGAAACTACTGAAATCGAAATTTATCGCCTTTGCCTCTGCCTGATTTAGCTCCACAAAGAAAAGTAGAACCGTTCGTTCGCTCTCTTTTTTTTGTTGGGCGCTTACAAAATAAAAAAAGCTAATAACAAATAAGGGAATGGGATAGAAGAAGATAGATTGGTTGTATCCCAATACAACAAAAAGAATAATTAGACCGGCCAGCAGTACTCTCGACCAAGCAAATTGTCGGATGATTTTACTGCAGATAGTTACTTCCGATTGAAAGTGTGAAATACGTTTTTGGTAGAAATCGAATGTCATGGGGTTAGATGAATCGCTCAATGAGCTTCATCAGTTGAGAAAGATATTTCTCGTCAGTAGCATCAAAATCATTGAGTTGATCACTGTCAACATCTAGCACCAATGCTACTTCATTATTTTTGAAGGCTGGTAAGACAATTTCAGATTTTGAATCGGAGCTGCACGCAATGTGGCCCGGAAATTCATCAACGTTAGGTACGCGCATTATTTTTTTTTCTTTCCAACACGCTCCACATACTCCTTGGCCAAAAGCAATACGTGTGCACGCTATGGGTCCTTGAAAAGGGCCTAGCACTAACACCTGACTGCCGGAGGGCATGGCATTATTCTTTACAATATAAAACCCAACCCAGAAAAAATTCATGCTTTGCCGAAGGGCTGCGGCAATGTTTGCCAGATTGGCGGTAACATCCGTCTCTCCGGTTATTAACGCTTCTATCTTCGGAAGCAACGATTGATAGCGTGCCGCTTTGCTTTGGTTGGCATCGACAATGAGTTGCTCGGCCATTGTGATTAAATAGTAGAGGGTGGAGGTTGGGTGTCGGTCGCTGAAAGTGAAGGGGGGTAAATACCAGGTTCTGGCTGCTTTATATCCTCGGAAGTTGTCGCTTCTTTCTCCACAAAGAATTTTTTCTGAAAAATCAGGATTGATATCACGCCCAAGAAAATTGAGGAGTCGGCAATGTTAAACACCGGGCTAAAAAACAAAAAATATTCTCCTCCCAAAAAAGGGATCCATGCTGGCCAGATAAAATCAGCAATTGGAAAGAATAGCATGTCAATTACTTGACCATGAAACCATTTAGCTGGAGACCCCAGCGGTGCATTATCTAAAAAAACGCCATAAAAAGTACTGTCAATTACATTGCCAATCGCGCCTCCTAAAATCATAGCTAGGCAAATTAAAAAGCCTGTGTGTGATTTCTTTTGTACCATCTGGTATAAATAGTATCCTATGCCAAACATGGCAATTATCCTGAAAACGGTGAGCGCTAACTTTCCAAATTCATTTTCCCATCGGATGCCAAATGCCATGCCCGGATTCAGCAGGTAATGGAGTTTAAACCATTCACCCAGCACATTTACTTCTTCATGCAAATACATATATTTATGAACCAACAGTTTGCTGGCTTGATCTAAACAGATGATGACAAGTGCAATTATAAAATACTTTAAGACTTTCATGAATTAGAGAAGTTGAACAGGATAGAGTTTAAATTTTTCATCAACAGAGATAACGGATAAATTATGATTGATCGCTTGGCTGATGATTAATCGCTCGAATGGATCGTTGTGGTGAAAGGGGAGTTTAGATAGAATTTGATAATCTTTATAGTCGGGTACTAATTCCTCAAAAGAATTTTCTGTTAGATAACTCTCTATTTCCAGAATTGATTTAGTAAGATTTAATTTATGAATACTGACTTTAATGGCAATTTCCCAAATGCTGACATTACTCACTAAAATTTCATTCTCTTCTTTTTCAATCTCATCGGAAAATTGTCGCTTAAGCTTAGAGTCATCCATCATGTGCCAAAGAAGGATGTGCGTATCAATTAAAATTTTCATGATGGCATGTAATCCTTGAAATGATCCAAGGGCCCATCGAAGTCATCAGCAATAGAACTGATAAGGTGTTTTCCACTGCCTCTCTCTCTCTTTACTTTTTTTACCTTTTCAGATTCTTTTTTTAGAACAGATATTTTGTGGATCAATACGCTGTCCTTTAACTTTTGCAGCCAACTTACAAGCTCTAATTTTTCAACCTCTATATCCATGCCTCAAAGATAGTAATTCTTGTTTTACGCCTTGCCAATCTTAACTCTCAACACAAACTCATCCATATTTACCTCCAGAGCATCCGTCACTTTATCGTTAAACTCCAAACTTAGCGATTGTGTTTCGGTGCAGATGTAATCTTTGAACTCTTTTAACGAAGCGGTGGCTATTTGGTGGTTATTTTCCACTTTTATTGAAATTTTGTCAAGTACTTCCATTCCCATGTCCTTGCGTAGATTTTGTACGCGATTCACAAAATCACGGGCAATTCCTTCCCGTTTCAGCTCATCGGTGATGGTAATATCCAGCGCCACCGTAATACCACCTTCAGCCGCTACCGCCCAACCTGGAATATCTTCCGAACTGATCAACACATCCTCCAGCACTAAATCAAATCCATCCTTCGATAACTTGCCTGCCTTTTCGATGATTGTAATTTCTTCTTTGGAGAGCGCGTTGATCACTGTTGAAACCTCTTTCATCTTTGGGCCGTACTGTTTACCCAACTTGGCGAAATTCGGTTTCACTTTCTTTACCAATAAGCCGGAGGTGTCATCAATGTACTCGATCGACTTTACGTTTACTTCTGCTTTGATGATTGCTTCTACAGATTTAATTCGATTAGCAAACTTTTCGTCCAGCACAGGCAACAATACTTTTTGAAGCGGAGTACGCACTTTGATTTTGCTATTCTTACGGATGGAGTGTACCAGCGAACAAATGCGTTGTGCATAGTTCATTGAAATCTCCAACTCCGAATCCTTTCTTTTTGTATCAGCCTTGATTAATAAAGTATGATGGATGGATTCATACTGAAGGGGTGTGTTATTTTCTTTTGCCTTTGAGCGGATGTTGTCCGATAAGCTCTTATACAACCACTCACTAAAGAAAGGCGCAATGGGTGCCATCAGTTGAGCCGTCACCATCAAGCATTCGTACAATGTTTCGTACGCGGCACGTTTGTCTTCAGAAAGTTGAGAGTGTTTGCCCTCCTTCGCTGAAGCTACGGAGGACGAGGGTTGCCAAAATCTTTTTCTGTTTAAGCGAACATACCAATTGGAAACATGGTCGTTTACAAAATCCTGAATAGCGCGAGCTGCTTTGGTAGGTTCGTAATCTTCGTATGCGGCTGTTACTTCTTCAATCAATGTTTGTTTTTTGGTAATAATCCATTTGTCTAACGGAGCGAGGCGATCAAACGGAACATTGTTCATTTCATCCTTTTCAAAACCATCAATGTTGGCATACATGGCAAAGAAAGAATAGGTGTTCATCAGCGTGCCAAAGAATCTACGCTGTGTTTCTTCAATGCCAGCTAAATCAAACTTTAAGTTATCCCAAGGCGGGGCGTTTTCAATCATGTACCAACGCACCACATCCGCTCCGTATTTTGACAATGTAGTGTAAGGGTCTACTACGTTGCCCTTGCGCTTGCTCATCTTCTCGCCATTCTTATCGAGTACAAGTCCTGTTGAGATGACATTTTTAAAGGCTACCCCCGGATTGCCAACTTTTTTGTTGACTGCTTTTATTTCTTCGCTACTCTCGCTAAGTAAGGCAGCAATTGCGTGAAGCGTAAAGAACCAACCACGTGTCTGATCTACGCCTTCTGAAATATAATCGGCTGGATATGAATTTTCAAAAACTTCTTTGTTCTCAAACGGATAATGCCATTGTGCATAGGGCATGGCGCCAGAATCAAACCAAACGTCAATGAGGTCGGGTTCACGATACATCGGCTGACCCGATGGACTCACTAAAATAATTTCATCAACATAAGGACGGTGCAAGTCAATTGTCAATTGTCCATTGTCCATTGTCAATTTGTTTTTGATTCCAGATTGTTCTGCCTTAGCAACTTCTTTTGTCAGTTGATCAATCGACCCTATACAAACCTCTTCCTTGCCATCTTTCGTTCTCCAAATAGGCAGCGGTGTTCCCCAAAAGCGTGAGCGCGATAAATTCCAATCCACCAGATTCTCCAACCAATTTCCAAAACGACCGGTGCCCGTTGACTCTGGTTTCCAGTTGATGGTTTTGTTGAGCTCCACCATCTTGTCTTTCAGCGCTGTTGTTTTAATAAACCACGCATCCAGCGGATAATACAAAACAGGCTTATCAGTTCTCCAAGAGTGCGGATAAGTATGCTCGTACTTCTCAACCTTAAATGCTTTGTTCTCTTCTTTCAAAATGATGGAGATAATAACATCCGTGTTTTTGTAATCAGGATGTGTTTCATCTTCATCGGTATAGTTCTTAACATAAAAATCATTTTCACCCAACGGCTTGTGGGTTTTGATTTTGTATTGAGCAACGCCTTCCATCAGCTTCGCTCCAATTACAGAAACAAATTTTCCCTTTTTATCAACCGTAGGAACTTCATTACCTGCCTCATCTTTCAATGTCAATGCAGGAACTCCGTTTTGTTTCGCTACTCTAAAGTCATCGGCACCAAAAGTTGGTGAGATATGTACTACTCCTGTTCCGTCTTCGGTTGTTACAAAATCTGCAGCAATAATTTGAAACGCTTTTTCTTGTGAATAGAAAGGTTGGACATATTGCATCAGCTGTACATATTGTACGCCTATCAAATCCTTCCCATTAATTTCGTTAACTATCTCCCATGTAGCTATTTTGCCTTTTATTAAAGATGAGTTTACGCTTGCGAATCGACCCACCTCAACAATGCCCTCATCATTATGAAAGTATTTCAAGAATAAATCCTTAGCCAAGATTACAATGCTTGGTTTATTTGTATACTGATTTATTGTATTTACAATTAGATATTTGATCTTCTCCCCAACAGCAAGGGCTGTATTTGATGGCAAAGTCCATGGAGTTGTTGTCCATGCAAGAATAAAAATTTCTTTGTTGAGCGGATTATCCACAAATTCATTTGATACCCTCTCAGAGAATAAAAATTCTGATTTTTCATTTTGAATCAACTTAAACTGTGCCACCACACTAGTATCCTTCACATCCTTATAACAGCCCGGTTGATTTAGTTCATGAGAACTCAATCCCGTTCCATCGGAAGGTGAGTACGGCTGAATCGTGTAACCCTTATACAACAATCCTTTGTCGTAAAACTTTTTTAAAATCCACCACAGTGATTCAATGTATTCCTTTTCGTAGGTGATGTACGGGTTTTTTAAATCCACCCAGTAGCCCATCTTCATAGTAAGATCGTCCCACTGGTCTTTATACTTCATCACCGTCTCGCGGCACTTCTTGTTATAATCTTCAATGGAGATTCCTGCCCGGCCCTCGGACGGGTTCTTACCAATATCATCTTTGGTGATGCCGAGTTCTTTTTCTACTTGCAACTCCACAGGAAGTCCATGAGTGTCCCATCCGCCCTTGCGTTTTACCTGAAAGCCCTGCAATGTTTTATAGCGGCAGAAAATATCCTTTACCGTACGCGCCATTACGTGGTGAATGCCAGGTGTGCCATTGGCTGACGGTGGGCCTTCATAAAAAGTAAAAGTCGGAGCTCCTTCGCGGTTGCTCACGGATTTCTCAAAAATCTGGTTCTCTTTCCAAAATGCCAGCATATCGTTGGCAATGGTGGCGTAATTGAGTTCTTTGGCTTCTTTGTACTTGCTCACGGGTATCGAAAAATAGGGCGCAATTTAGCAAGAATAAGCGATATTTACAGGTCTGAATCTTAACTTATGGCTGAGAAGGAACTCCTCGCAGAAATCGTTGCTTATTTCGAAAAGAATATTTTCGAACAACACATCACCGCTTCATTAAAGGTTCATTCTAAGTTAAAATCATACAACATTAACCCAATTGTCGTGGAGTATTTATCTAAAGTTCTCGATGATAGATATAGTGCTGAGGGTGTGGCAAAAGCATTGTATTATCCGAGGGTTTTAGGGACTTCAATTAATACTTCATTTGGAACTCGTATTCAAAATATGTTTGTGGATTTAGAAATTGGCAGTGGGTCTTTGATAAAAGGAATGGACATTGAGTTTACTGATAAAAAGGATGGGAGAAAAAAATGGTGTCAGCTGAAATCTGGCCCTAATATAATTAACTCAGAAGATGTAAAGCCGCTAATAAGAAAATTTACGGACACGATTAGGTTGGCTAAAACAAATAATGCTCACCTAAGCAATACAGATTTTGTTGTGGGAGTGTTGTATGGAGAACCTTCAGAACTAAGTATGCATTATAAACTAATTGATAAGACCCATCCTGTTTTCATCGGCAAAGAGTTTTGGTATCGGATAACCGGGTTTATCAACTTCTATCCAAAACTGGTTAAGGCATTGCATCTGAGCATCTTCAACCTTGACACAAAAGATATTTTTAAGAAGGGTTGTGAGGAATTAACCAAGGAGATTAAATCATCTCCTCTTTTTCATTTTTAGCTCACCATAATAGCTATTTAAGAATGTCACAATTGAGTAGCCAATTTCTTTTCCAAGGTTTACAGGAACAGCATTTCCGATTTGTTTGTATTGTTGAGCCACTGAGCCTATAAATTCCCATGAATCCGGAAAGGTTTGGATTCTAGCATACTCCCGAACTGTAAATGGTCTGGTCTCAGAAGGATGGCATCGTTCAGTCTGCTTTTGAGCTGGACTGCAGGTTAAAGTAAGACATGGTTCATCCCATCCTATTCGTCTCGCGATTCCAGTCTTTCCACCACCTAAATAAAAACTACCGCCCATAAATTTTTTCTGAATAGGCAATGGCAAATCTCTCCAATAACCTTTGGGCGGAACTAAGTCTAAAACTTCTTTTTTGCTTTTTGGATAAACTACGCCTTTGGATTTAGGAACATTGCTGTCAAATAGCTCTCCTTTTTTCAAGGCATCAGCAAGCGTGTAGATTTTTTTATAGGGCGTAGGGTACTTGTATTTTTCTTTAATGTCTTTCCTGATACCCACCAAAATTAATCTTTCTCTCTTTTGAGGCACTTTAAAGGTGATGGCTTTCAAAACTTGAACGGGGACAACATTGTATCCGATTTCATCTAGTATTGAAATCATTCCACGCAACGTTTTACCATTGTCATGGGTAAGTAAGCCCCTTACATTCTCGCCAATGCAAATTGGAGGGTTTACCTCTTGGACTACCCGCGCAAATTCATAAAACAAAGTCCCACGCGCATCAGCTAATCCAAGCTTTTTTCCTGCATAACTAAAAGCTTGGCAGGGAAAGCCGCCAGTAACGACATCCACTTTATCATGATACCCTGAAAAATTAAAAGATCTGATATCTCCCTCTAATACCTTCCAGTTTGGACGATTGTGTCTTAATGTTTGACATGCCCATTTGTCGATTTCATTTAGTGCCACACATTTCAAACCTGCGTTTTCCATGCCAATCGCTAAACCTCCTGCGCCAGCAAAGAGCTCTAGGACGGAATATGGTTGATTTGGTTTTTCATAGTTAGTTGTGGTATCCCTAATGTCCTTATTGAAAAAATCCGCAAAAAGCGTTTCAACCTGTTCTCTGCGGTAAACCCGATAATTGCTCATGGGTTCACGAACAGCTGTTAATTTACCATCACGATCCCATCTCCTCAAGGTTTCTTTGCTTTTCCCGATCAATTCAGAAGCTTCGGATAGCGTTAAAAACTTATTCATCACCAAATTATATAACCTTATACAATGGTTACAAATTTATATTTAAATTTGATTCAATAAAACGCTAAAAGGAAATAATTTGGATAGAAGTCTGAGTGAATCATTCTACCGATCGCGATGGATTAGAATTCCTATCGATGATTTGGTTTGAAGGAGTGAAGTGGTGGAAGAGAAGAAATCACTACTTATAAACTTCTTTGAGATCATTAATCGTATAGATATCTTCTTCGCTCTTCAGAAAATGATAAGAGTTTGATTCGAAGCCTAACTTTTGAATGCCCGCCACAATGATTTTTTCTTCCATTTTATTCAGTAAAAATTCAGCAAATTCGGAAACCTCCCTCATCTTTTGATCAGGTAGCTTGGATAAGCTTTCAATAGTTCTTTGTAGCAGAATTTCTCGGCTCATAATTCAAATTTAAGAAAAATTAGAGGCACCATCTATTCAGCCGATCCGCTTCGATCGTGAATTTTAATCTTACTCAAATCAATTGCTTCATCTTCCTCTTCGCCATAAAAGCCGGGGTCAAAGTCATCGATCAGTAATTTTTCACCTTTCAATTTCTTAGGCTTATCAAATGTCATAATCAATGCCGGCAACAATATTAAGTTGGTAAACATTGAGATAACAAGTGTTGTTGAGGTGAGCAATCCCAATGCAATCGTTCCTCCAAAAGAAGAAAAGGCAAATAGGATAAATCCGGCAAAGAGAACGATAGAAGTATAAATAATACTCTTGCCTGTTTCCAGAATGCTTTCACTTACCGAAACAGGCACGAAGAATCCATTGGCCAACTGCTCTTGTCTGTATTTCGCTAAAAAGCGAATCGAGTTATCAACTGAAATTCCGAAGGTGATACTAAAAATCAAAGCTGTACTAGGTTTTAGATCGATGCCCAAATAGCCCATGATGCCAGCGGTGATCATCAACGCAATCAGGTTAGGAATCAATGAAATGATAATCATCCGAATTTGCGAAAATAAAACCGCCATCGAGAGTGAGATCAGAATAAAAGCCAGCAGCAAACTCTCTTTAAGATTTTCAATCAAAAATTTATTTCCCTTTATAAAAAGTTTGGTCGTACCAGTTACACTTGTTTTGATATCCGTGCCTTCAAAAATCTGATTCATCCGCGGCTCAATCACATCATGTACCAATGAATCCAGTCGTTTCGAACCAATATCCGCAATCTGCATCGATATGCGCATTCGTGTAAACGTGGAGTCAACAAAAGATTTTAACAGACCGATATTGTCAGTTTGGCCTTTCATGTAGCGAAGGATAAAACCGCTCTCAGCCTTGCTGGGCAATGAATACTTGGCGGGGTTATAATTATAGAAGGCTTGCTTGGAGGCTTTTACCAAACTTAAAATTGAAACAGGTCGCGAAACCACTGAAATGGAATCGATAAAATTTTCAAACTCTTCAATCTTCTGGAGATTATCGGGTTTGAAAACCCCTCTGCGTCTTCCGGTGTTCACTTCAATCTCCAAAGGCATAATACCACTAAAATTTGCCTCAAAAAAATTGAGGTCTTTTCTAATCTGGCTATCCTTTGGCACATCGTCCATCATAAACGAAACGGATTGCAAGCGAGTCATTCCAAAGGCAGAAACCACCGCCACGGTAAGCGACACAATGTAAATAGCCGGTCGGTATCGATGCACCATTATATCAATTCCTTTCAGAAAAGAACCCAAGATTTTAAAATCAAGATGCCGCAAATGTTTTGGTGCTGGTTCGGGCAGCCAAGAAAAAATTCCCGGGATCATAATAAGGCTCACTAGAAATAGCGCCATGATGTTGATGCCCGCTACAATCCCAAACTCGCGCAATACGATAATATCAGTGGCCAACAAAGTCAAAAATCCGATCGCTACCGTCAGGTTGGTGAGGAACATGGCTAACCCCATCTTATTCACCACCGCTGCTATGGCTTCTTTCTTGTTTCTTCTCTTGGAGTATTCTAGATGATACTTATTCAGTAGGTAAATCGCATTCGTTATTCCAATCGTCACAATCACCGGAGGAATCAATCCGGTGAGTAGCGTGATCTTATACCCAAATAAGGCCAATGTGCCCATCACCCACACCACCACGATGCCGATAATAATCATGGAGAAAAGAACAGCGCGGAATGATCGAAAGAACAAAAACATGATTATACCAGTTACCAATGCGGATAAGTAGAGAAAAATTTGCAATTCCTTCCTCACCTCGGTAGCCATCATGGAGCGGATAAAAGGCAGGCCTGCATAGCGAAGTTGAATGCCTGTATCTTTGGTAAAGGTATTTCCATATTCCACTAGCGCCTTTGTCATGGCAATGCGCTTCTCCGAATCCATTACTTCTTTCGTGATGGAAACCAGCATCATCGTGGCACCGTTATCCACGTTCACAATTTGCCCCATATAAAATTTTTGATTCCGCATAGCACCCATCAAGCTATCTAGCTGGGCTTGCGAGTTTATCTCCTTTGGAAAGAGCGCATCCAAAAAGAAGCGTGTGTTGGCCGTGTCTTTCCGAATGATTTTTATTTCAGGCAGACTTAAGACGTTGTTGACTCCGGCAATTTCCTTGATCGTTCTATTGAGAGCTCGAAAGCGATTGAAATTCTTTAGTGAATAGATGGCGCTATCGCGCAGGCCCACAGCAATGATATTTCCGTCTTCCCCAAATTGTGCTTTAAACTTTTGCAGAAAAACCATTTCGGGGTCATCCAACGGCACCGTGCGAGCCAAGTCATAGCTCATTTGCACCTTGGTGGCGTGGTAGCCCATAAAAACAGTGATCAATAGAATGGCTCCGATCAGTGCCAGTCGAAATCGAATAATGTAATTAGCAATACGTGTCCACATAGCCGCCAAATCTAAGGATTTTTGGGGGTTATAAAATGTGAATTTTTTAGCTAAAAACGGACAATGTCAGAAGGATGCCTTTACACCTTTTTGAACTCGATAATCAAGTGCTTTCCCAAAAGGACATTTAGTGAAGTATTTACTTTGAAGATTTCATGGTAGGCAGTATAGTTAGAAGGATCCTCCTTTACCTGTTTTTGGAAATTCCGCCATGAAAAGTAGTAGACAATTGGGAAGAAAACTGGAAAGAGAAAATAGGCAGTAGAAGTTCGCGCTGAGCGGTGTATTGTTTTAATATTTAGTCCATTAAGTGCGGCTAACGTCCGTAGTCTTAGTACACCAGAAATAAATATTTTGCCAAAGTAGCCGCCTTTGCTGCCAGGCCACTTCACGAGCGCATTAAACTCGTTGGGGATAGAGGTTGAATAATGTTCACCTTCCAAAACAAATTGCGAAAATCTTCCCCGCAATGAAGATGGATTTGCCGTTGTCAACAAGAGCACCCCGTCTTTTTTTAGGATCCTTGCAAATTCGCAAAACAATTGGTATTGGTCGGGAATACATTCAACGGTTTCGGTAAATAGAATGACATCCGCACATCGATCGGGCAGAGGGAGCTTTTCTTGCAAATTAATGTACTCACATTTCGCAACGGCAAACTGATTTTGTTCTGGAAATAAATCAAAAATTCGCAATTCTGCGCCTGCCTTCTCAAATAAGCCTGCAATGAAGCCACTACCCGTGGAGAAATCAAATACCTTCTTGGATGCTAACTGATTTCTATTGTCAAGGATATACTTTTCGAAAAATTGAATCGCATTAATTCTTGAATGGGGAATATCCTTTGCGGTCATACAAATATTTTGAATGGAAAAATAGGAAGTTTTTCAGCCGCTGGGGCTGGGATCGAAAAATTTTGTTGTCAACCAATAGTCACCACTAACACTGGACGCTAACATTTTTGGTATTTATTTTGAGCAATCCGATTTTAGGCTATCTTCAACTCGCTATTTTTCTTGTTGTGTTGAAGTGCAAAATAGGAGGTAGCGATCACCGACAGCCCAAAATAGAAAACCAGTGCCCCAGAAATGCCGTCAATAAAAGCATTTGCTCCAAACCAATCGCCTTGCGTGACTATGAGGTAGATGCCAAACCCGCTTCGAATGGCCTCCCAAAAAATCGCAGAGAAATTCTTGTCCATCAAATCCGTCATTGCATACACGGTGAGAAAAACAAATGCTCCATATAGAAAAATGTTTGGCGTACTAATTTTCGAAATATTGCCAAAAAGATAGCTTAAGAAAACCAACAAAATGGCCAACTGCACCCAGCTCCATCCGATTACCCCTTTGGCTGTAGCAGGATCATATTTTTGAAAATGGAATACATCGTTTATTTTTTGAATCGGGTATTTTTTGGCTACCTCATCGGGTCGCCAGCCCAACGGCATAAACCAGATCTTGAATTTATCTTCTAACTTATCGGCATGCCAAGCGTCTTGTACCAATAGCCATAAGTGCATAAAGTTAATTTTGATTGGGTTCCAAGTTTGCACCGGGCGCGTTACGCCATACACCGCGGTCACGGCATCCATTTCTTCTTGATAGGTGCCAAACCATTTATCCCAAAAAATAAAAATCTGCCCGTAGTTTTTGTCTAAGTATTCTTTGTTGATGGCATGATGCACTCGGTGGTGCGATGGGGTAACAATAATTTTTTCCAGAAAACCCATCCGCCCAATATGCTGGGTGTGATACCAGAATTGTGCAAACAAATGAAGTGGCGCTACGATGGCAATCACGTTTTGAGGAACTCCTAGAATAGCAGCGGGCAACAAAAAGACAGTAAATATTTTGAGGATGGAAGAAATACTTTGGCGCAAGGCACACGCAAGATTAAACTCTTCGCTGCTGTGGTGGATTATATGATTGTTCCAAAATAAATTGTATTGATGCGCGATCCGGTGAACCCAATAACCGGCAAAATCTAAAGCAATAAAAGCCACGGCATAAGTTACCCATCCAGTCGGCACTTGTAGTAGCTGTACTTTACTCATCAGCCATGGATACGAAATGATGATCACACTCAACCCTAACACATCTTTTGTCACGTTGGTCATGCCCGAACTCAGGCTTGAAAGCATATCGTTGGCGCGTACGGTGTCATTTCCTTTTCGCCAGCCCCACCATTTTTCGAATAGCACGAGCACCAAGAAAGAGGGCATCGCGTAAAGTAGAATTTTGCCGTAGGTTTCCATACTTGTTTGGACGAAGTTAGTAAAAAATTTAAAGTTGAAATCCTTTTATCTTTTTGTATAGCGATAAAGCATGGCGATCAGTGAGACTTGAAACAAAATCAATGATTTCCCTCAAAATAAGATAGGTATTATCTGGTTTTTGATGGCAATTCCATAAAATTTCTTCGGGCAGCAACAAAGCCAAGTTGCTATATTTTTTTGAAGCGCTTTTTTTAATAGAGTGAAATCCTGCGTTGATAAATTCGTGAAGCAAGCCCGGTAACACTTCATGTCCGGCCGCTTCAATCTCTACCACTTGACGCGCGCGATAAATTTTATTTACTGAAACTTCATTGATTTTTTGCAGTGCTTCTTTGGAGTGGCACACGTCCGTGAGTGCTTGATCGAAGTGGCCTTCCAAAATCGATTTCTCATTATCTAAAAATACCTCCGTACACTCGTCCAACAATTTATTAATGGCAAGTGCACGCAGCACACCCAGCTTTCCGTTGAGGCTGTTGTATTTAGTTAACTTTTCTTTTTTGAATTGATCACGTAACACGGCCGCCATCATTTCAATGGTCTCCTCAAAGCTTACCAGTCCCAATCGACAACCATCTTCTAAGTCGATAATGCTGTAGCAAATATCATCAGCGGCTTCCACCAAAAAAGCAAGTGGATGACGGCACCAACTGGCGGTTGAGTTTTTTGATAAGCCCAATTCTGTTGCTACCTGTTCAAATACATTTTGTTCTGATTGAAAATACCCAAATTTTTTCTGACTCTTTTTCCTTTTGTCCCTTTCGGAGAAGAATGCAGCGCAAGGGTATTTTGTAAAAGCACCTAACGTAGCGCTGGTCAATTTCAATCCGTGCTCACTTTTATTTAAGATACGAAAGCCTTGGGCGTTGCCTTCAAAAGTTATCAGATCGGACCATTCTGTTTGCGAAACTTGCGGTTGAAAACTCTTGCCAAAATCGTCTTCCAGAAAAAAATCTGAAAGGGCATGTTCACCTGCATGGCCGAAAGGCGGATTGCCCACGTCATGCGCCAACGAAGCGGCCGCTACAATTGCCCCAAAATCAAAAAGCGAAAAGTCGTTTGTTAGATCGGGATGGCGTTTCAGAATTTGTTCCCCCACTTTTTTGCCCAATGATCGCCCCACGCTGGAAACTTCTAAACTATGAGTTAACCGGGTATGAACAAAATCTTGCTCAGGTATTGGGTGAACTTGTGTTTTGTCTTGCAGCCTTCGGAAAGGATGTGAAAAAATAATACGGTCGTAATCCTGCTCAAACGCGCTGCGCGAGGGTTCCGAAAAGTCAGGCTTTTGATTGAGCCGCTTAGAGGAGAGGAGGTGGGACCAGATCATTTACAGTAGTTCAAGACCCTCAATGAACTTAAAGTCTTTTGTGTTCAGCGTAAATAGCTTTATTTCATAATTAAGAGCGGTGGCCGCAATAAGTGCGTCTTGTATTCCGAGTTTATGGCTAAGTGAGTACTTTTTCACCAATTCTCGATGGATTGTATCGATCCGTTGATCAATGTCCACAACGATAAATTTTTCAAGACCTTTCGATAAAGTGGTTAGCTGATCTTGATCTATAGAACCAAAAATTATTTCTGAATAGGTAACTGAACTGATACACAGGTTCTCTCTACCCATTTCAACAAGGCGATTTTCAATCGATTTATTGGCACGATCAAAAAATTCAATAATAACGTCTAAATCACAGATGATTAGCCCCTTTTCTTCCATGACAGGCTTTGGAGATGCTCTTTGCTAATCAACTGGCCTTTTGCAATTCCAGCAAGTGATCTAAATTCTTCTTCCGACTGAAATTTACTTTTCTGCAAATTCTTTCGTCTTTCAGCAGCTGAAGAGGTTTCTACTTCTGCGTTTAACCTCGAAGCCAGCTCTCTAACAAGTTTTAAGTCCTCTCTATTTTTAAAGTTAAGTACTAAAGTTTCCATAATTCAAATTTACAAAATTAAATTACTCCTTCAACACTAAATCAATACACATTACCGCGGCTAAAATTAGCAGGCGTAGAGGATGGTCAGCAGGCACCTCCGAGTTGATTTGTAAAATATAATTATCCGCTGAAGTGAATAGCTCTTTGCCCAATCCGCTCCATTTTTTGGTAACGGTGGCAAATTCTTTTCCGTCATTGGATACGAACCTAAAATCCCAGCTAGTCCATTTACCCTTAAGCATACATAAAGGTCGCTCGCTTGCGTCTAAGACTTGAAACTTCCCGCCAATTGAAAAAAGCTTTTGTTTGAATTTTCCGATCAGTTGGTTTCGCTCATCCAACACTTCCACATTTGATAAAAAAATGGAGACACCCCTTCTCACCGTGATCAATGTTTGGCCTTCGGGCGTTTTGATCTCCATGTTAAATGGAGTCATTCGCTTGTAGTCGGTAAAACGAAAAATTTTTGTGAAGAGCCCTAAATTCTGTTCGCGGCATTGCAGCACAATTTGTTTTGTATCCGGATCGAGAATGTCAAAACTGTTGGCAGCCTTGAAGATCTTTACGTGCTCTTTTACGAAAAAGAGATTTTTATTTAGTGCGGGATGCATAAATTTCGACTGGGTCTTGTTTGAAAATTTGTACTAAAATACTGTAAAGTTCAGGTTGTGATGTTTTAAATTGATAGGAACGCTCAAAAAAGTTTTCTACCGCCACGGCAAAGAACTCCTGCACGCTTTCAAAAGCATACTTTCTGAAGAAATTAGCTTTATCTTCTTTTAAGCGAGGCATCTCCTGATAAGCATAGTTTTCAAATTCATTTACCCAATGTGAACTGAACACTTCATAGTCATCCTGCATAATTTTATGTTCGAGCCAAAGAGCATGCGCAAATTCGTGCAAGAGCAAGTTAAGCCCATCGTTAGGGCGATTGAGCCCTTCAACAATTCCGCGCCAGCTAAACACAATAGTCTTTAAGCGAGGGTTTACCTCTCCCTTATGAAGTTTATGTGTTATTTTAGAATTATAGAAATCCGGGTAAACGATTATTCGCTCAAAAAAAGTAAGGCTTGTGTTGGGAAGAAATAGAACCAACTGAGAAGCCGCAGAAGCAATGATGGCTTTCATGGCTCGTTTCAATTTCATTTTGTCGCGTTCTATAAAATCAAAATATTCATAATGATTTTTTACCAAGCTAAGAAACTTCTTCTTCAGTTTCCTCGATAAAGCCGAATAGTAGGGGTACTTGTGGTTAAGAAAGCGATGAAAAATGGGGCGATAATAGAAACGAAAGCGCAACTCCGAGTAAATTGAAATCAAGAGTTGCGCTACCCAGCCTAACAAACTAATTCGCATTTATATCTTCTTCAACAGATTTGTCATCGATACCGAATCTTGAATGATGGATTTTAGAGACCCGATCGAAACACGCTCTTGCTTCATTGTATCGCGGTCGCGAATAGTGACAGTATCATCTTGCAAGGTTTGATGGTCGATGGTAACGCAATAAGGTGTACCGATGGCATCCATTCTGCGGTAACGCTTGCCAATGTTGTCTTTATCTTCGTAGAAGCAACGGAAGTCAAATTTTAAATCATTGAAAATGGCTTCTGCTTTTTCGGGCAATCCGTCTTTTTTCATCAACGGAAGAATGGCCACTTTGCTCGGAGCGAGTGGCGCAGGAATTTTTAGGACAACACGTTCTGTTCCGTCTTCCCCGCCCGTCTGAACGCCATCAGTCGTTCGGGCGGGTAATTTTTCTTCAGTATAGGCTTTGGAAAGAATCGATAAAAACATCCGATCCAACCCAACGGAAGTTTCCACTACATAAGGAATGAAGTTCTGATTTTCTTCTGAATCAAAGTATTGTAATTTTTTGCCGGAAAATTTCTCGTGGCTCTTTAAATCAAAATCCGTACGACTGTGGATACCTTCCAGCTCTTTGAAGCCCATGGGGAAATTGAATTGAATATCGCAGGCAGCATTGGCGTAGTGCGCTAAGTTGAGGTGATCGTGGAAACGATAATTTTCTGCACCCAGTCCCAGTGTTTGATGCCACTTCATGCGTTTCTCTTTCCAGAATTCATACCACTTCATCTCTTCACCCGGCTTCACGAAAAATTGCATTTCCATCTGCTCAAATTCGCGCATGCGGAAAATAAATTGGCGCGCCACAATTTCGTTGCGAAATGCCTTACCGATCTGGGCAATCCCGAAAGGTATTTTTAAGCGGCTGGTTTTTTGGACGTTCAAAAAATTAACGAAAATTCCCTGCGCTGTTTCGGGGCGCAAATAGATTTTATTGGTGTCATCTGCCACCGAGCCCATTTCGGTAGAGAACATCAAATTAAATTGCCGCACATCTGTCCAATTTTTAGTTCCAGAAATCGGATCCGCAATTTCCATGTCGATGATGAGTTGCTTCATTGCCTCCATGTTTGAGCTGCCTAGTGCATCTTTCATGCGGGTGTTGGCTTCATCAATTTTCTTTTGATATTCCGCCACTCTAGGGTTAGTGCTCACAAACATGGCCTTATCAAAGTTCTCAAATCGTTTGGCAGCCTTCTCCACTTCCTTATCAATCTTATCTTGAATTTTGGAAATGGCATCCTCCACCAACACATCTGCGCGGTAGCGTTTTTTTGAATCTTTGTTGTCTAGCATCGGGTCGCTGAAGGCATCCACATGGCCAGATGCTTTCCAAACGCTAGGATGCATGAAAATCGCGGAGTCAATCCCCACGATATTATCATGCATCATGGTCATAAACTTCCACCAGTATTCTTTGATGTTGTTTTTTAACTCCGCCCCGTTTTGCCCATAATCATACACGGCACTGAGGCCATCATAAATTTCGCTGGAGGGGAAAATAAACCCATACTCCTTGGAATGGGAGATCACATTTTTTAAAAGATTGTCTTCTGTATTGGCCATAAGTGGCAAAGATAGATGTTAGCCGAAAGAAAGCCACATGGCATGGCGGCTAGTTGGAACTTTTATTTGTTTTGAAGCGATCCAGCTACTCAACCAAAAAAATCAGTTCACCAAAGCAGGTATTGCAACCGAGAAGTTGGTTCCTTGGCCAACTTCAGAAGTCAATGAAATTTTGCCCCCTAGCTTTTCGATGGTCTCTTTGGCAATGTATAGCCCGAGCCCAGAACCTTTAGATCGCTCGGTAGCCCGGTAAAACATATCAAAGATTTTTGGCTGGTGTTCTTCAGCGATGCCGATCCCGTTGTCATTGACTTGTATAACAACCCAATCATTTTGATGGCTAGTTTTTATTTCCACCAGTTTTTCGTCTTTACCGGCATCATTGTACTTTAGTGAATTTCCAACTAGGTTGTTTAGGATTACTTTCAATCTGCCTCGATCCGAGTTGATTTCGAGATCTACCGGCACATCTAATTTAAAGTAAATATTTTCAAAGCCATCTGCGTAGCGCAAGCTGTCGACTACTTCTTTCACAAGATCTACTAGTTTGAAGCTTTCCTTTTTTAGTTCAAGCCTCGAATTTCTTGAATAGTCAATAATCTCAAGAATAAAATCATCGAGATTGTTGATTCGGGTTTTCATCATCCCCAGGCATAGTTTCACTTCTTCCGGGTCGTCTGTTCGTTGGGCAATTTCTATCAGCCCTAGCATAGAGCTAAGCGGTGCTTTTAAGTCGTGTGAGGCACTGTACACAAAGCGGTCTAGTTCCTCGTTAGTTTTCAAAAGCAACTCGTTCTTCAATAGAATTTCCTTTTCAGAATGATGGTTAGCGCTGAGTAAGAAAGAGAAAATGAGCACACACAAAGCGGTAGCAATAAAAAAATTAATGATAAACGTAATACGTACATACTGCTCTCCGTATACTTGCAACTGTTGCGCTGGGCTAAGAATAAAGATTTTTATTTCATACACATAAGACATAACGAAAAGTGTCGCTGATATAAGGCAGAAAAAAAGTGATGCCGGGCGATACCGATACCCAAAAAGCGCCAGCGCCAATAAGCAGCATACAATTAGATAAATGTAAGTTCCCGCCCGATAGGTATCATTGGACGCAAATATGTATGCAAGAAAATTTGCGATGACCAATAATAAGACACTCGTAACCTGATAGTGTCCTTTTCTATTGAGAATAATAGAGATAACAGAAACTGTCACCCCTAACAAATAGAAGTAGTTGAAAATGGTTATTCCGTTTACCCAGTCAATGCCAACGTACACCAGACAAACTAATGTGGTCGTGACTGCCATTTGCGCTCGGAGCATCGCTGATTTATATTCTGTCCGAGAGGCAATGAATTCATCTTTGCCGATGAGTAAATTCCTACTTATTTTCTTAAGCCGCATTCTTTGCATAAATTGTTAAATTTACTTTCAAAATGATAGAATCAAAAATTATTTTTATTAATACTTTATGAAGCTGCCTGCACCAAACGCATGATGTTGATGGTTGCTCCTTTCAAAAAAATTGGCTTGGCCATTGCCTTTTCGCCTACCTCAAAAGCATTGCTTAGCGAAGCTGAGCGGCTATCAGTATCACATAAATCGGAATTGGTAGTGATACATGTGGGTGCGCAAGGTGTTGAAGAAGAGCAAAAGATGGAGGAACTCACTCGCCCGGTTAAAATTAAGCCCACTATTTTATGGCGAAAGGGAGACCCCGCCAACGAGATATTAAAAGCATGCAAACAAGAAAATATTGATCTGCTAATAGCCGGTGCATTGAAGAAGGAAAATCTACTTCAAAACTACATCGGCACCGTAGCTCGAAAAATAATGCGTAAAGCCAACTGCTCAGTACTGATGATTCAAAACCCAGGGGCGCAAATAAAGCCAATCCAAAATATTGTGGTCAACGCAGAAGACAGCCCTTTCGTAAAAGAGGCCATTGCTTTGGGCTGCCTGATCGGACAATTAGAGAACACACAATGGATACACATCACACGCGAGCTTAAATTGCTGGGTTTGACTTTATCTGCCAACGAACAATGTACAGAAGATGAATACCATGAAAGCAAGCAAGAGATGGTACGGGAAGAGATCGTTGAAGTCGAAAAAATATTGAGCCGTGTGCCGCACGAGAATTTGAAAGTCAACATCAAAATGTTATCAGGGAAATCGGGCTATGAACTCGCGCGGTTTGCCGAGCGAAAGAAAGCTGATTTGTTAATTGTAGGTGCACCTGAAAGAAGATTCTCTTTATTGGATCGGATATTTCCGCACGATCTAGAATATATATTCGCCAATCTTCCTTGTAATTTGTTGGTGGTTAATCAACCAAAAGTGTGAGTAAATTAAGCCAACAAGAAATCATGGCGCTGCTGGTGCAACTGAGCATCATGCTGCTCATGGGCAGATTGTTTGCCGAACTAGCGCGTAAAGTAAAACAGCCTTCCGTGGTAGGCGAAATCATTGCGGGGCTAATTCTTGGCCCTACTATTCTAGGGGTGATAAACCCCGATTGGTTTCAAACCCTTTTCCCGGTAGGCTCGTCATCGTTGGTCCTTGATGGCTTCGTTCAAATTGCGGTGGTGATGTTGCTATTCATCGCGGGGTTGGAAGTAGATTTGCATATTGTGTGGCAGCAAGGCAAGCAAGCTATTTACACGAGCATTTTTGGACTTATCATTCCGTTTTCATTTGGTTTTATCTTTCCCTATTTCTACCCAACATTTTTTGGCAGCACAGACCAATCCCGCCATCTGGCGTACGCACTTTTTATGGGCACATCCATGGCCATCACCGCGCTTCCGGTCATTGCCCGAATATTGATGGATTTGAATTTACTAAAATCGCGCATGGGCATGTTGGTCATTTCTTCTGCCATGATCACCGATTTGATCGGGTGGTTAATTTTTTCCGTAGTGCTAGGTATGATCGGTAAAGAGCAAAACATATCCACCTTCAACACACTTATTCTTACTGTGGGTTTTACAGTGGCCATGCTCACATTAGGTCGCGGCCTGATCAACCGTGCGCTTCCGTGGGTCAACAAAAAGTTAGCTTGGCCGGGAGGGTTGCTATCACTTTCTTTGGCCCTTTGTTTTATGGGGGCTGCCTTCACCGAATACATCGGCATTCATGCCGTATTCGGAGCATTTATAGTGGGTGTTGCACTAGGTGACTCAGAACATTTGAGCGAACGTGCTAAAGAAATTATTCACCAATTCATCAATAACATTTTTGCGCCTTTATTTTTTGTTTCCATTGGCTTGAAGGTAAACTTCATTGCTAATTTTGATTGGGCACTTACGCTTGCTATTATAGTGATCGCTTTCGCGGGAAAAATTATTGGTAGCAGCTTGGGCACTCGCTTGGGTGGATTCAGTTGGCGCGAATCCATTGCAGCGTCTTTTGGCATGAACGCCCGAGGCGCCATGGAAATTATTTTGGGATTGGTTGCGTTGGAAAACGGATTGATCAACGAACGCGTTTTCGTTTCGCTCGTCATCATGGCGCTTATTACCAGCATTACTAGCGGCCCTCTGATGAAGTGGGTACTGAAGAAATAGCAGGGAAGCAAAAATTTGTTGAAGTTTGAAAAGAGTGTCTGTTTGAGTACTTTTGACTTAACGTTTTTCTATATGAATTGGAAAGAGCACATCTCAACTGATCCCACCGTTTTATTTGGTAAAATGGTCATTAAAGGCACAAGGATTCCTGTAGAATTAATTCTAGAAAAATTGGCGGCTAGCTATTCTTTTGACGATTTAATTGTCGCCTACCCGCGAATAACCATTAGCGACATTCAAGCTTGCCTCTTGTTCGCTGCCGAGAACTCCAAGCATGAGAAGATATTGGCTGTAGCCTAAATGAATCCTCAGATAGTTGCTGACGAAAGTGTTGACTTTAGAATCATTTTGCAACTGCGAAAAATAGGGTTGAATATTTATTCAATTGCTGAAAGTCAGCCCTCATTAAAAGATGAAGTAGTTCTCGCCATCGCTCACGGCAAAGAGGCCTTATTAATTACAGAAGATAAGGACTTCGGAGAACTGGTTTTCCGTTTGCAACTTCCTCATAGAGGGGTGCTTTTAGTTAAAATAGCTGACGCCCAAAAGAAAATACCTAGTGTGGTGGAAGCAATATCGGAACACTACACCAAGATGCTTAATAAATTCTGCGTAATAGATAGCACTAAATTAAGGATTAAGGATTAATAACCACAGGACAGGCGGTTATGCTCTCATTTCCAATTCTTTATCAAATCGAATATTTGCTCCTTGCCAGCAGTTCTGTTAATTTTAAAAGAATTTAAAACCAATGTTTGAAGCCAGCGTCAATAACCATTCGTACGAAGTGCTTCCAAGCGAGGATGGCTTTCATGCAGATGGCGAATTAATGAATTGGGACATTGTTCCTATTTCTAATGGTCACTATCACGTCTTATTCAAAAATAAATCTTACAAGACAGAGCTTGTCAAGATAGATTCGGTGGCCAAATCGGTAGATTTAAAAATAAATGGCAAGCGATTTACCGTGGGTCTAAAAACCAAGTTTGATTTACTGTTGGAAAAAATGGGTATTAACAAGGTATCTACCAACACACTAAATTACGTTAAAGCTCCCATGCCTGGTCTGATCATCGACCTAAAAATTAAAGCGGGCGATGAAGTAAAAAAGGGAGACATCTTATTGATTTTGGAAGCCATGAAAATGGAGAACATTTTAAAATCTCCGGGCGATGGTACTGTGAAAGAAGTAAAAGTAAAGAAGGGTGATAGCGTAGAGAAGAGTCAAGTGCTGGTAGAGTTTTAAAAAACAATAGTTATGGAGAACATCAAAGATACGATCTTCAAATTTCTGCGATTAGATAATCTCGTGGGTAACCTCACGGGATATGTAGAAACGCAAGTGAAGCTAGTGAAAATGGAAGTGCGCGATGAAGTTGCCAAAATACTTTCGCGTGGCTTGGTATTGGCTAGCGTTCTTTTATTGGCATTTCTCTTCTTAATTTTTTCCAGTGTCGGCCTCGCACATTACTTAACCGATATTTTTAAACACAGTTACATTGGATATTGGATCGTGGCGGGGATTTACAGCATTCCTTGCTTGTTGTTTTTATTGTTCCGAAAGCCGCTAGGCAATGCCATTGAAAAATATTTTGCTAAGCACATTAAACAAAAAGACAACTAGCATGGAACTATTTGAAACGCAAGACTCCGATAGAAGAAGGCTGATCGAAACTTCCGATCGGCATACCCACGAGTTAGAAAAAGAGATTAAGTCCATGGCTGACAAAACTGAAAAAGTTGTCAAAAATGCGTTGGTCATTGGCGGGGTATTGGCAGTGACCTATCTGTTGTTCAGCCAACTTTCCTCCAGCAAAAAGAAAAAGAAAGTAAAAGCCGCCTCTGTTTCAGAAGGATTGGAAGAAGAGGAGGAACCCGAAACACCGAGTGTATTTTCGCAAATTGGTGCAAAAGTGGCTGGCACCGCCAGTGTTGTCTTACTCGATTTAGCGAAGGAGGCACTGGCCGAATTTTTAGAAAATCGTAAACAGAAAGATGACAATTCTTAAAAGCTTAGAAGACCGCTATCGACAAGGGAAAAAATCCATTGCCGTGTTGGTGGACCCCGACAAAGTAGAAGATCCATCCGATTTAGATCCGCTGATCCGGCTGGCCAGTGAAAATTGTGTCGATTTCTTCTTCGTAGGAGGAAGCTTAGTGACCACCAACAACATGGGGGATGTAATCCGCCACATGAAACAAAATGTTTCTATACCGGTAGTCATTTTTCCCGGAAGTACCTTGCAGATTGACCCTGCAGCCGATGCCATTTTATTTTTGTCTCTCATCTCTGGTAGAAATCCAGATTATCTCATCGGGCAACATGTGGTGGCAGCTCCTATTTTAAAAAATAGTAGGCTAGAGGTAATGCCTGTGGGGTATGCGCTAATCAACTCGGGAAAGACTACGTCTGCTGCGTATGTAAGTAACACCACCCCGATTCCGGAAGATAAGTATTCACTCGCTGCTTGCACTGCACTGGCCGGTGAAATGCTCGGCCTCCGGCTTATCTATTTGGACGCAGGAAGCGGAGCCGAGCGCGAAATCAATGCCAAAATGATCAGCACCGTTCGCAAAACGATCAACGTTCCACTTATTATTGGAGGCGGAATTAATACCAGCAGAAAAGCCATTACCGCATTGGAAGCCGGAGCCGATATGATCGTGATTGGTAACGCGCTGGAGAAAGACCCTAACCTATTGACCGAAATTTCTGATAAAGTATACGATTGGAACCAGTCGGTGAAATCGGAACGATAGTCTTTTAGGTAGGTTTCCCAATCCCTGATTTATTCCTATTTTTGCAGGCTCTTTTGGAGTCAAAAACGCTTAAATCATGAAAAAAAAAATAGTTCGGGTAGGAGACATTGATTGTGGAAGCGATGAACTCTTCCTCATTTCGGGCCCTTGCGTAATCGAGGACGAAAAAATCATGATGGAAACGGCCGAGAAATTGAAAAGAATTTCGGAACGGTTGAACATCAAAACCATCTATAAATCATCTTTTCAGAAGGATAATCGCAGCAACTTAAAGTACTATACCGGCCCGGGCTTGGCTAAGGGCGTTGCGCTATTAGCTAAGATAAAAGAACAATTTGGGTTTCCCCTGCTGACGGATATACACTATCCCGATCAGGCGGCTGCCGCGGGCGAGGTGATAGACGTGCTCCAGATTCCGGCTTACTTGTGTATGCAGACAGATTTGATGGTGGCTGCTGCAAAAACCAAGCGGGTAATAAATATCAAGCATGGTCAGTTTTTGGCGCCTGATAATATGAAGCACCCAGTTGGTAAATGTGTGGATAGCGGTAACGACCAAATTATTTTAACGGAGCGCGGTTTCACCTTTGGCTACAACGACCTTATTGTAGACCCTCGCAGCTTTTACCACATGAACAAAATTGGCTATCCCGTAGTGTTTGATGTTACACACGCCATTCGTAAATATGGAATACCCAGTGCCGATGCAAAAGGTGGCGCACGCGAATTTTTGCCGGTGCTTTCAAGAGCAGGAATTGCTGCTGGGGTTGACGGTGTGTTTATTGAAGCGCACCCTGATCCTGACAAAGCCTTGTGCGATGCAGCCAGCCAGCTAAACATAAATCAACTTGAAGAATTTTTAAAGCCGCTTATCGAACTTCATAATGTGGAAGTAAAATTCCGCGAAAAATCTCTCATCGCTCATTAAAATTATAAACCATGGAATTGTATTTAGACTCAGCAGACCTAAAAGAAATCGAAGAGGCATTTCAACTTGGCTTTTTAAATGGATTAACCACCACACCTACTTTCATGCACCGTGGTGGTGTGACCGATGTAGATGGGTTGATAGTAAAACTTTCGAAGATCGTCCCAGTTCTTCAAATTGAAGCTCTTGGCGATACTGCTGAGCAAGTTTTAGCAGAAGCAAAACGCCAATTGGCCTTGGGTCTAGATCCTAAAAAAACCGTTTTCAAAATTCCTGTTTCGTTGGAAGGGGTGAAAGCCTGCAACCTATTGCGTAAAGCAGGATTGTTAGTGAATGTTCACTTGGTTTATACACTTCAGCAAGCTTATATGGCTATGCATGCGGGTGCAACTTATGTTTGCCCTCTTGTCGGTCGCCTACAAGATCAAGGACATGATGCGTTGGATTTAGTGAGCCAATGCGTGATGGCCGTAGATCATTATGGATACGATACAAAAGTGATGTTTTCTTCGGTTCGACATGCCGAGCACGTACGCAATGCCATCAACTTAGGCGTTCACACGATCACCGCTCCCTGGAAGGTAATGAAAGCCTTGACTGATAATAATTTGACAGCATTAGGTACTCAACAGTTTGTAGAACATACTAAGTTGATGACAGTACGCGTGAAAGATGTGTTGAGCAGCAAAAATCCTATTGTCACTGCGGATACTTCTGTGACAGATGCATTAGTAAAAATGACAGAGTACGGTTTTGGAAGCATCACCGTAACCAAAGACGGAAAAGTAATGGGCGTGTTTACGGATGGCGACTTGAGAAGAAAGCTTCAAGAAAATGGCCGTGAAATCTTAACCAAAAAAATGGGTGAGTTTCAATACAAAGAACCCGTCTCGATTGATGCAGATGCATTGTTGAACGAAGCATCTGATATTTTCAAGAAAACAAAAGTGGATACAATTTTAGTTACCGAAGGTGGTAAGCCAGTAGGTATGTTGGACATCCAAGACCTTAAAGATTAATCTTTCATTTTGGACGCGGCCGGTATACAATCTTTATTCGCTGAAATAGGCGGTAGGTTTTGTGTGCCTGCCGCTGATATACAAATCAGACTTCAAAAAGTAAAGGCATTTGTTTTTGATTGGGATGGCGTGTTCAACGATGGTTCTAAACGCGACCTTACGGGAAGCGGTTTTTCAGAACCGGACGCGATGGGCACCAATATGTTGCGCTTCAGCTATTGGCTCCAACATCATTCTTTACCTGCAACAGCAATTATCACCGGAGAGGAAAATGAGTCTGCGCTTTTCTTAGGTAAGCGAGAGCATTTTACATCGCTTTATTTTAAGGCCTCCAACAAGCTTAAATCATTTCAGCATTTTTTACAGGAGAACCATCTGCAAAGCAGTGAAGTTGCGTTTGTCTTCGATGATGTTTTAGATGTGGGTGTCGCATCTCAATGCGGTATTCGCATAGCAGCTCATCGACATTCCAATCCCTTATTCAATAAATACATTATTGGTAACAATATATCTGATTACCTAACTAGCCAATCTGGAGGCAAACAAGCGGTACGTGAAGCGTGCGAACTAATGATTGGTCTATTTGGAAATTATGATCAAGCGATTTCTGACCGCGCTCAATTTTCGGATTTGTACAAACGATATCTTGCGGACAGGCAAAAAGTTCAAACTTCTATCTTTAGTGGACTTGCCTAACTCGCAGCCCATCTACGGCCAACCAAGAATTGGAAACGTATCTGTCTATACCACCTTTTTTCGAATCTGTTTCGCATAGGTCCTGCTTACCGGAAAACTTTTCCCGCTTTGCATTTTCACGATCATGCCTCCGTTGAAGTGCCGCTCAATTTCTTTGAGGTAATTGACGTTGACGATAGTAGAGCGATGTACCCGGATGAACGTGTCAGGGTTCATCAGTTCTTCTAGTTTTCCAATTCCAGATGAGCTAACAAACTGATCGTTCTTAGTCGAGATTATAGTGTAGTCCCCAGACGCCTCCAAATAGATAATTTCATCAACTTGCAAATTGAAGAGCTTCTCGGATTTCTGCACAAAAATATGTGAGTCATAACTGTCCCGGTGTTTTACCTCTCGCAAGCTTCCAAGCAAGTCCTCAACCCGTCCTTCTTCCATTTTCTTTCGCTTCATCGCTCGTTCCACCGCCAATTTGAACCGCTCCTCGTCCATCGGCTTCAGTAAATAATCGATCGCGTTTCGTTCAAAGGCTTTGATCGCGTATTGATCATAGGCGGTAGTAAAGATTACGTAGGGCTCGTGACTAATTTCATCCAATACCTCAAAGCCCGTCATGCCAGGCATTTGGACGTCCAGAAAAATTAAATCAGGTTTTAACCGATTTATTTTCTCTACGGCCTCCGAGCCTTTGGAGCATTCGTCTAAGAGTTCGATGTTTTCAAACGGTTCTAAATATTCGCGCAAAAGATCGCGCGCCAATTTCTCGTCATCAATAATCAGACAGGTTACTTTATTCATATGGTTGAGTTTCAAATTTTTCTTTCGTTAAAATTGGTTCTGGAGCCGTTTTGTCGTTAATAAAAAAACGAACGGCATAGCCGTTTTCAGATGCCTTTATTTGTAATCCCGATTGTTGGCCAAAATAACTTTTGAGCCGTAGGTCTGTATTGGCCAAGCCAATTCCGCTAGAGCTTCCGTCCATTACTTTTTTTGCTTTCGAACCCAGGCCGTCATCTCTTACCTCGAAAGAAATAATTTTACCTGATCTTCGAACCGTTAAATAGATGGTGCCTCCTTCTTCTTTTGGGCCAATACCGTACTTCACTGAATTTTCTACCAACGGCTGCAAAATCATTGGAGGAATTTCGATTTGAAGGCAAGAAGCATCAATTTCTTTCTCGAAATTTAAACGGTCGCCAAACCTTACTTGTTGGATTCGCACATAGTTTTCAATGAATTCGATTTCGTCACTTAGCTGCACCAGTTCTTCTCCGTGCGAATCTAACGCATATCTAAAAATGTCAGAAAGGTTGGTAATAACTTTGCGGGCCTGTTCCTTGCTGGTGTGAATAAGCGTGCTGATGGAATTAAGCGTGTTGAAAAGAAAATGCGGATTGATTTGCGATTTCAATAGTGAAATCTGCATTTCTTTGTTCTTGATCGCTAATAAACTTTTCTCTTTCTCTTGGCGCTGAATGCCCTGAAAATAGCGGATTACATAATATACCCCCACGGTAATGATATATTGATCATGAAAACGGAGCGCATCCCAACTCAGCAAATCAAGCATATATTCTTTCCAATGAACAAAGTAAACTAAGCCGTCCATATAGTCGGTAAAGTAATAGGACAATGTGCCCATCGCAAGAAAAAAGAAAACGATGCCAAAAACATGACCGCCAACCTGAAAGACGGGTTTAAAATTCGACAGCCAATGTGACCAAATGAAGATGAGAATGATAAAAATAATGAGTGCCTCATATAAAAAGAACGCATTCCACAACACGTATAGAGCAGGGTTGACGAATTGCCATTCAATAATCGCGCTGATGGAAAAATTAATCAAATACCAAAGGCAAATGAGCCAATAGGCGCGCTTCCAGATTTTCGGTATACGTTCAAGCCACTTCAAGCGTGTAAGATTCTTTTTTAAATTTAATCATTTGGAATGAATCGGGGGTGATGGCCAAAAAAACAGTTGAACGCCCCAGTAATTCGATGAGTGATTGTGAAGGACTAATCGAGAAAATGCTAACTTAGCCTCTACAAATCTATGAAATATTGCTTGGTGCTTTTTTGTGCCCTTAATGCATTTGTTTCAGTTGCCCAAAAGATCACCATTTCGGGCAAAGTGGTCGATAAAGAGACCCAAGAACCCCTTTCGTTCGCCTCCATCGGGATTTCAGGTAAACCGATAGGTACCATCACCAATTTGCAGGGGGAGTTCGATTTCCATCTGGACAATACTCTTCGAAATGACATTTTTGCCGTCAACATGCTGGGATACAAAAGTTTTGAAGCCCCCGTTTGGTCTTTACTGAAAGATTCGTTGAAAATTGAGATGAACAAATCCAATTTCATTTTGCAAGAAGTGCTGATTGCAGATTCGTTGAATGGCGGTGATATTCTCAGCATCGCCCTTGGACGAATTAATGAAAACTATCCAACCGCACCTTTTTTGATGGAAGGGTTTTATCGCGATTTGAAAAAAGTAGCAAATACGTACGTTTCATTGTTGGAAGCGGCAGTCAAAATCTATGATGAAGATTATAAAGAGCCCAGAAACAAATTTAAACTGCGCGAACGGGTGGCGCTCAAAGAAGTAAGAAGAAGCTTGGGATATAATAGCAAGTTCACGGCTTTTTTTGATCAGGGCAACTTACTAGAGGACTTGTTGCTTCACAATAGTATCCGTTACAGGCATTTACCGCAAGAGGATGATTTTTTGAAACAATTGGTGAGAGAGAAGGACAATTATTTTAATAATCATTCAGTATATGTGGTGACACACAAGGAAGATCAAATTACCATTCTCATTGAAAAGGGCAGTTTTGCGATCCTCCATTTCGAGGACGAAAACACGTCTGGTGTTTTTGTCGGCAAAAAGAGCGGCCTGATCAGCAGGCTAGTGAAGGTGAAGAGAGTGGTTGATTTCAAGCCCTTCAACGGCAAATTTTATCTAAATTATCTAACTGTTAATTCTCAGATCAACTGGTATGATAGCGATACCAACGAACTGAAATTTGAAACAGAACTTCAGCAACTGCTTTTGATTAACGCTGTAGAACCCTCTACAAAAAGTAAAATCGGGTTTGGCGCAAAAATGAAAGGTTATGGACTTCAGTATCAAGATCAAGCCTACAACAAAGAATTTTGGGACAATTATAATGTGATTAAAGAAAGTCAACTGGAAAAAAAGATCATCTATGATCTCGAGCGCGAAGAGCCACTGGAAAGCCAGTTCAAAGACGGTCGTGATTAATTTCTAGTTTCAAATTCCACCTTCTTTTCCCTACATTTAAGTATGATTTCATGGGCCGAGCTTTCGGAATATACGCTTGAGAAAAAGATCGGGTTGCTTTATCAGCACGCGCAGTTTGTAATGGGCATTCGATATTATAGTTATAAGGTAAACCTTTATCTGTTGGGCACGGACTATGTGGAGGTATTTATCAAGCATAAATGGACGTGCGTAGAACGCATCTCTTTGCTGGACCGAAACCACACCCGGATGAAATTTTATTCTGACCAAATAAAACTGCCCATTGGCGTGTGAAAGAACCAACTGGATGTCCGGAAAAAAAACCCGGAAATTTTCGGGTTTTTTTATCAGCAGAGGAAAAGGGATTACGAGACGTGATCACTTAGTGGGGAGTGTCAAACCAAATCAAAGTCGCTTCGTTCTTTTTTGTTTTGGTCCTGTCCTTATTCAAACGAAGCGTTTGAATTGTTCTGGCCAACAACAAAAAATCCCGCTTTTGCGGGACTTTGTTTTGGTTTGCAGAGGAAGAGGGATTCGAACCCCCGGACCCCGCGAAGGGTCTCCGGTTTTCAAGACCGGTGCAATAAACCGCTCTACCATTCCTCTGTTTAATCTTCCAAGCATTAGCTAAGAAGGTTGCGGTTACTCGATTTTGGACTGCAAAAGTAATGGTTATTTTGTTTTTGACAAATGAACGTCCCTACTCTTCACTAAAATCCGCAAAAGTCTTTTTGATCTTTTTGTTATCGTATTTGGGGTAAGCAGGTAGGGAGGCACTCAACTCTAAAATTTCCAGTTTTTGATTATTGATAATGGGAAGCAGCTTATCGCGGTCGGCATCAAAAGACTTTTCTCTGCGGGCAGATTTGAGTGCGTACTTGCGGGCAAAGTTGTCGCCTTCCAATTGAAGCTGATTGCTAATTTCCACATTGATCTTGAGCTTGTCTAAAATTTCATTTTTCGATTTGCCAATTACTTCAGTTGCTTCCAGCGTGCCCAAGGTGAGCACGGTGGTGCCGCCAATGGCCGACACGGCTCTATAACTGTTCGGATCGTTTGATAAAATCATCGGAGACAAGCCAGTAGTTGCGCCTAGTAATGCGTTTAACATAGCGCGGTTCTTTTTTCCCCTCTTAGCTTGCTTCAACGTTCTGCTGAGCAGCTCATGGTTTTCATCCAAGCGTTCAATCAATGCTTTGGCTTGTATGAGTGAGCTTTTATATTTTTGAAAAAGGAATTTGTCTTTCTCTTCTAAGTTCTCTGCATCCAATACTTTTATCCTCACTCGATTTTCGACACGGTTATTGGATCTATCCAACACAAAAAAAGTTAAGTTAACCAATCGCTGCTTTTCTGCCTCTTCTACAAATTGATACCCTGGTATCCATGTAAACTCTCCCTGTGCATTGGTGTTTTCTTTCAAATTACTTTTTGCGATGCGAGCGTCAGAACTCACGAAACCAAAAGCATTTATATTTTCATCTCCGTTGGGGTCGGAGGCATAAATTTTGAAGTTCAGCCGTTCGTCTTCTTTGATGGTGAATATGCTATCCCCGGGAAGGATCAATAAATCAGGAGGAAGGTCGAGTTGAGTCTGTGCTATTTTTAATTTACCATAAGTCTCCGCTTTTTCAGGTTGGTCTTGGATCGCAAATTCCAAAATCAACGGATTATTTTTTAATGAATTAAATTGATTGCGCGAAGGATTCCATGTAATCAATCCCTGAGACGAAAAGTTCAGTCCTTCTGGCAATTGAGAGACAACGGGTTTGTAAACAAAAGGGTCACCATCGGGCTCGCTGACATAATCATTCGAAATCTGGTGCTGGTTTTGCGTTGCTTGTTTTACGTAAAAAGTTGGCAAATCGTCCACGATAGGTGGCCTATTTTGGTGAAGGATTGTAAACGAAATGGGTTTTCGAACACGGTCGCCATTTTTCCAGTCTGCCTGAAAAATAACGCTGATTTCCTTTTGTTTCTCCACCCTGTCGACAAGATCAAACGAGGGCGTCCAATTAAAGTGGCCCAATGTGTCGAACTCAATTTGATAGTTATTGAGACTCTCTAAAGTGTAACGTGGTTTTTCTATCGTAGCCGCTTCTATTTTAAATGAAATGGAAACACCTTCCTTAATTGTTGGCCAATTTTCCCTAGCCGGAAAAATTAACTGCTGCGCGGCAAGGCCAAATGGAAAAAAGAGAATAAGAATTGATGGCATTATTTTTAACATTCAATCTTGCTTTAGAAATGACTCAAATTTAGTTTTTTGAATTTCTATAAACGGTGAAATTATTTTTTTGCTACAAGTTTCAGCATCGATTCGAGCCTTCTTTCCTAAATTGGGAAAATGCCTGCTTGTAAAACCTTTAAATTTCAGGATTTTCAGAGCTTTTTATTTGGGTACACGCTTTGTCATTCGGCAAACCAAAGAATATCTTATGAAAATTTTACTTATCACTGTGGCGCTCGCAGTTTGCATTCCAGCAATGGGGCAAAAGCAACATTCAGGCATAAAAATAATATCGACAAGTGACGGTGTTTTCCATTTTAAAGTTGCTAAAAAATTAAGAGGGGCCGTTGTCGAGGTTTTTGATTGTTCCAATCGACTAATTAGCAAGCAAGGAATGCACTCTAAGCGAATGATAATTGATTTTTACCGCGCGAGTCCTGGAACGTATCAGATTCAAATTTCCGTAGATGATTTTATTAAACGGTTTCAATACACAATAGTTGAGGAGCTACGTTATATGAAGATAGTGAACTCCGAAATGAAGGAAACCGACCTGTCATTTGAGAGATAATTCCTTTCAATTTTTATTGAAAAACTCTCAGTTCGCTAAGTCTATGGTAAAGAAGTGGATATAGTAAATAAGCGGTTTTTAGAAATGTCCCTATGGTATTTGCTAATAAATTGTGATGAAGACATTGATCATCGAGAAGTAAAAAACTTGGAGCGTGTAACATCAAGCGAGTCCATTGATGGCTGCTTATTCTATTCGTTTAAAGAACCGTTGGTTTAAAAAGCTGAAAAAGGTATTTTTGATGAGGGCTTTGGGGTTTAGCCGAATGGTATAATCAATTAAAAATGTGAGCGTTTATGGTCTTGCGTACAATGGCTAATGTAGATGAGCACTTTTGCAGGGTTTACCACAGTGAAGTGAAAAACTAAATTTGGGATTTAATAAGTAATCTCAACTCCTCAATGTCAAAGACCGTGGACTCTGAACATTCCTTTTTTAACGATGTATTCGATGTCGTTAAACTAATTCCCAACGGACGTGTTACCAGCTATGGCGCAATAGCCAGATATTTGGGCGTTGCTTCTAGCGCCCGCATGGTGGGTTGGGCTATGAATGCATCACATACTGAAAAGGATGTTCCTGCGCATCGTGTGGTAAATAGCCAAGGGCTGCTTACGGGCAAGCACCACTTTGTGCCAGCAAGTTCCATGCAAAAACAATTACAAAAAGAGGGTGTCACGGTGGTGAAAGACAAAGTACAAGATTTTGAAAATAAATTTTGGGATCCTGCGAAGGAGTTGATGTAGTCTTGGCCATTCCATCAAGATTATATTTGTAACCAGCACCGCATTTTAGTACTTTCAACCCTCTTTATTTATTTATGATTATTGATTTGCGCAGCGACACGGTAACCCAACCGACACCGGGCATGAAAGAGGCGATGTTCAGTGCCGAGGTGGGCGATGATGTGTTTGGAGAAGACCCGACTGTAAAAAAATTGGAGAAAAAATGTGCCGAGCTGTTGGGCATGGAGGCCGCTGTGTTTTGTCCTTCGGGCACGATGACGAACCAGATCGGCATTAAAATTTTGACGCAGCCGTATGACGAAGTGATTTGTTACAAAGGCGCGCACATTTATAAATACGAGGGCGGTGGGTTGGCTGGCAACAGCAACATTGGCACAAAATTATTGACGGGCAATAGAGGCAGGATTTCAGTGGAGGAAATTGCGCCTGTGATTGGAAATATAAACGATGTGCATTCGGCCAATACTTCGGTGGTTGCGTTGGAGAACACAGTCGTGCGCGAGGCGGGTAGTTACTATACACTCGACCAGATAAAAAAAATCAGTGAGTTTAGTCGGGGTAAGGGAATGGCCATGCATTTGGATGGCGCGCGGTTGTTTAACGCTATCACTGAGACCAAAGAAAATCCTTTAGACTTCGGAAAATACTTTGACACGATTTCAATTTGCTTATCGAAGGGACTTGGTGCGCCAGTAGGTTCGGTATTGTTGTGCAAAAAAGAATTGGCACTGAAGGCGCGCAGGGTTAGAAAAGTATTTGGTGGTGGCATGCGTCAAGCGGGCTTTCTTGCCGCTGCAGGAATTTATGCGATGGAAAATCATATCACTCGATTGAAAGAAGATCATCACCGCGCGAAAGAATTGGGAAACGCACTAGACAAATTAGGTTGGGTGAAATCGGTAATGCCGGTGGATACAAATATTGTAATTTTTGAAGTGGCAGACGGAGTGAATCCTGAAAAATGTTTGGCGAAATTTTCGGAACATCAAATCAAAGCGTTGGCATTTAGTGCCACTGAAATTAGATTAGTAACACATTTGGATTTTGATGACAAGATGTTGGAGAAGGCGATTGATGTTTTTAAGAAGTTGATTTTTTGAATACTTGTGCTACGAAGCTGACGGCAAAAAACTTTTTAAGATGTTCCGAATAATTTAAGCATAGTAGCATGAACGAGTTAGGTCAATCATTGCCAGGTTCAGAAAGTTTTGTGGAGGCAGAGCATGGCGCTGAACGAAAACAGCCCAATGAATTTTGTTTGAACTGCGGCACAAAGCTTCAGGATACGTTTTGTCACCATTGCGGACAAAAAGATATTCCCCAGCGGCAAACGCTAGGTGAACTGTGGACGAATTTCATTTCTTCTTTTTGGAGCTATGAAGGAAAATTTTTTCTGACTACCCGTTACTTAATTACCAAGCCGGGTTTTTTGGCACTGGAGTACAATAAGGGGAAGCGCGAAAGTTACTACCATCCCGCGCGGATGTATGTGTTCATTAGTTTTATTTTCTTTTTGCTTTTGTCAATCGCCCCAAATTTTGATTCGGACAAAGTATCTCAGGTAAATTTTGACAATGATGATGTGAAGGAATTGAAAGAGGAGAATCCTACCGTTAATATCGATTCAATTCTTCAAAATATACCTGCACTTACAGCCGACAGCGCCAAGAGAATGGTTCCGCGAGCCGCGTTGGATTCCATTGGGAAAGTGACCGCTAAGAAAACAAAAAAGAAAAAAGGATTTTCTATTAATAAAAAAAACTACGAATCAAGGGCTAAATATGATTCGATCCAACAAACATTGGCAGCGGAAAAGAAAGATGGTTGGTTTAAGCGAAAATTGATTATTCGTGGTTTAGAATTGACAGAACGCTACCGGGACAAAGAAGATGACCTAGGGAAAGAATTTGGCAAAGCTTTTTTGGATAACTTTTCAAAAGTGTTGTTCTTTTTGTTGCCCGTTTTTGCATTGCTACTCAAGTTGCTTTATATCCGCAAAGATTATTTCTATAGTGAGCACCTTGTATTTTCCATTTACTACTACAACTTCTTTTACCTAGCTGGCTCTTTACAAATTCTCAGCGGCTTTGTTGAAAACATCTCAGTATTGAGTTGGATCGGAAACGTTGTCGGCATTTGGATTATCGTCTATTTGCTTCTGGCTATGAAGCGAATGTACGGCCAGAGTTGGCGAAAAACCATTCTTAAGTTTTTCATTTTCGGATTCCTCTTTTTAATTTGTTTGGTAGTAGGTTTCAGTATTAGCGCTATATTTCTACTTTTCGTTATCTAGCTCAATGTTTAACTCACAATCTCCATTAGCCGAGCGCATGCGGCCTTCCAAGTTGGAAGACCTCATTGGTCAAGAGCATTTGGTAGGCGAAAATGGAATCATTCGCAAGGCGATACAAACTGGCAATGTACCTTCCATGATTTTGTGGGGTCCGCCTGGTGTGGGTAAAACCACCATTGCCAACATTATTGCTAACGAAGTGAAGCGACCGTTTCACATGCTCAGTGCGGTGAGCGCGGGTGTGAAAGATGTGCGCGAAGTGATTGACCAAGCAAGGCGCGCGAGCCGTGTTATTTTGTTTATTGATGAGATTCACCGTTTCAATAAATCGCAACAAGATGCATTGTTGGGCGCAGTGGAGAAAGGAACGATCACATTGATCGGAGCAACTACCGAAAATCCTTCCTTCGAAGTAAACTCGGCTTTGCTTTCGCGATGCCAAGTTTACACATTAAAATCGCTCAGCGAACAAGATCTTTTAAAACTGATCGAGCAAGCATTGACACGCGATGTGGAATTAAAAAAGAGAAAGATAAAAATCACCGAGCACCAAGCACTATTGAACATTTCGGGTGGCGATGCGCGGAAGTTGTTGAATTTATTGGAGCTGGTAGCGGAAGCAATAGCAGGCGATGTTGAAATCACTGATGCGCTTGTCATTCAGTTGGCGCAAAAGCGAATTGCCATCTACGACAAAAAAGGCGAGCAGCACTACGACATCATTTCTGCTTTCATCAAATCCATTCGGGGCAGCGACCCCAATGCAGCTGTTTATTATCTGGCGAGAATGATTGAAGGGGGCGAAGACGTAAAGTTCATTGCGCGCAGAATGGTTATCTTGGCAAGCGAAGATATTGGCAATGCCAATCCAACTGCGTTGGTAATGGCTACCACCACTTTTCAGGCCGTTGATGTAATAGGCTACCCCGAAGCGCGGATTATTCTTTCCCAATGCGCCATCTATTTAGCATCTTCACCCAAAAGTAATGCGAGTTATGTGGCAATCGATCACGCATTAAAAACTGTCAGCGAAACCGGAGACCTCCCAGTGCCGTTGGCGATGCGAAACGCACCCACTAAGTTGATGAAAGATTTGAACTACGGAAAAGGGTATGAATATGCTCACGGTTTTGAAAACAACTTTGCCGACATGGAATTTTTGCCCGATCAGATCAAAGGCACAAAATTTTATGAACCGGGCACTAACGCACGAGAAGTAGAGTTAAGAAATTTTTTGAGAAAGTTGTGGAAAGAGAAATACGGGTATTAGATTAATTGTTGATAGTTATTAGTAGTAGACTTTCTGATAACTGATAACCAACAACTATCAACCAACAACAATTATGCAGCATCTCCAATTCGAGTCATCACCTTATTACATCATACTTTGCCTTGCGTTAGGTGCTGGTTATGCGTTTGTTTTGTATCGTGCAAAACATATTTGGAGTAGGCGGGTCAACCAATTGCTTTTTGGGTTGCGTGCGTTGTTAGTTGCATCGCTGGCGTTTTTATTACTCGGACCTATTTTAAAGTTCACAACCAATTTATTTGAGAAACCGAGCCTCGTTTTTTTGGTAGATAACTCAACTTCCGTGAAGGAAGCGGTCGATTCCGCGGGCCGAAGAAAAATAGTAGACGAATTGCTAACGATACGTAAAAAAGTTAAAGATCAAGGATACGATGTGGTGCTTAAAGACCTAAGTAACAACGAAATTGAAAACGTTGAATTTTCCAGGCGCTCGTCTGATCTAGCCGCAGGCATTAGAGGAATTACAACCGAATATGAAGGCAAGAACTTGGCAGGGATTGTTTTAGTTTCAGACGGTATCTATAACAATGGGGCATCTCCGCTTTATACCCCTAGTCGGGTGCCAGTCTTTACCGTTGGTATGGGCGACACTGTTAGCCGGGCGGATTTGATTTTGAAGAATGTTTCTTATAACAAGATTACTTATCAGGGAAATAAGTTTCCGGTTCGTGCTGATGTTGTGGTTCAAGGATTATCTGGCCAGCAGGTTATTGTATTCGTTTTTAGGAACGGAAAAGTAATTTCGCGAGAAGAACAAAATTCGGGCTCGAAACTTTTTTTGGATTTCAATTTTCTGATAGATCCCTCCACGGTGCAGACAGGCGGGATCGATAAGGGAATGCAGCGATTTGATATTCTAGTTGAGCCGGTTAAGGGAGAGGCTTCTATAAAAAACAACCGCACGAGTATTTTTATTGAAGTGGTAGAAGGCAAGAAGAAAATATTGTTGATTGCGCCTGCACCGCATCCCGATATAAAAGCCATTCGGTCAGCGGTAGAGAAAAATTCCAACTATGAATTTATTTTGCACATCCCAAGTGTAGGAGAGGCAACTCCAGCGCAACTAAAACCCGGTGTTGCAGAGCTGGTCATCTTTCATCAGATCGCAGACCGTGGCAACAAAACGAATGCGCTCTACCAACAATTTAAAGATGCTGCCTCATCACTGCTGTTGATAGTTGGCACGCAAACCAACTTACGCCAGCTAATTGCCAATCAAATACCGTTGGGTTTCGAAAATATTGGTCAAAGGGATGAAGTAACTCCTGTAATCAATACATCTTTTCATGACTTTAATTTTCCCGAAAATAGCAACGGTATTTTCTCGCAGTATCCTCCTATAGAAGTTCCGTTCGGGAAATTCTCATTTCCACCAAATGCCAACATATTGCTTTACCAGCGAATAGGTAGCGTTGCCACCGACCGCCCGTTACTGCTAAGTTGGGAGGAGCAAAAGCACAAAGTAGCGGCACTCGTGGGAGAGGGCGCCTGGAAATGGCGGCTGAATGAATTTGCCGATACGGGAAAGACAGAAGTATTCGATGAGGTATTTTCTAAATTGATTCAATACCTAAGCACACTGGAGGAGAAGAGAAAATTTAGAAGCTTTCCCATTCAAAATGAATTTACGGATGCCGCTCCTGCCATTGTTGAAAGCCAAGTCTACAATGATTTGTTTGAGCCGATCTACGGAAATACGATTGAGTTGGAATTAAAAAACGAACGAGGCGAAACAACGCGCTATCAGTATGTGACCAGTCCAGGTAGTATACGCTACCAGGTGGGTGGATTGAAAGAGGGCGTTTATCAATTTCGATCAGCTACTGAAATAAATGGCGCACGCGAACAAGTGCGCGGCCAGTTTTTAGTGACAGCCCAGAACATCGAAGCTCAAAACCTAACTGCTGATTTTGGATTGTTGCGAAAATTAGCTGCGGCAACGGGCGGAAAGTTTTATAATACGGATCAACTTCTCAATCTTCCAGCGGACTTTCAACAGAAGCCCCCACAGGCATTAATTCACAAAGAAGAAACATTCAATTCGCTTATCAACCTAAAATGGTTTTTCTTTTTGCTACTTGCGCTGATTAGTGGCGAGTGGTTTTTGAGAAAGTATTTAGGGGGTTATTGATCAACTAAATGATCCGCTTTGCTACCTCTTCCCAGTTCACCACATTCCACCAATTGGCAACATACTCGTTGCGCTTGTTTTGATACTTCAAATAGTAGGCATGTTCCCACACATCGAGGGCAAGTAACGGAGTTCCTTTTATTTCACCCAAGCCTGAGTGCCCGGTGGGCAGCGCCATTAAAGGATTATCTTGATTAGCAGTAGAGCCGATTTTAAGTTTTCCCTCATCCTGCACCAACCAAACCCAACCGGAGCCAAAGCGTTTCATGGCTGCATCGGTAAACTGTTCTTTGAATTTATCGCACGATCCAAACGCTCCGTTGATGGCGTCTGCGAGCTGTCCGGTAGGTGTTCCTCCACCATTTGGTTTCATCACTTGCCAAAAAAAGTTGTGGTTGTACGCACCGCCACCGTTATTTTTCGCTTTCGCGGAAAGCTTAGAAGCATTGGAAAAAAAATCTTTCTCCGTTTCAAACGTAATCTTGTCGGCCGCGATGGCTTCATTCACGTTCTTGACGTAGGCAGCATGGTGCTTGCCGTAGTGGATTTCCATGGTCTTGGCGTCAATGCTTGGCTCCAACGCATGGAAGGCATAAGGCAATTTTATTTGAGAGAATACTAGGAGTGCCGAGGCGGCAAATACGTCTGGTGATTTTAAAATGACAGATGAGCCGATTGCTACAGCCGCAGCAGCCTTTACGGAATCTTTCATAAATTTCCTCCTGTTCGTTTTCATATTAACATTTTTTGAGTTCTATTAAACAGTTTAACGTATTTGCGCTCTGGTGGCAAACGAATACGAAATGATAAATTTACTCAAAAATTATATAGATTGCCATTCACCAAAACGACAGCGATATGGCAGAAGTATTGTACGATCAAATCCCTTCATTGGACTTGGCGGATTTTACCAGCGGAAACCCTGAAAAGAAAAGGAAGTTTGTGGCCGATTTGGGCGCAGCCTACAATAGCATTGGCTTTGTAGCCATCCGCAATCATTATTTGACAGACGCACTTTCCCTGCAGTTGTACGAAGTGATCAAAAAGTTTTTTGCGTTACCCGATTCTGCAAAACAACAATATGAAATAGCCGGGTTAGCAGGTCAACGCGGCTACATCGGAAAAGGAAAGGAACATGCGAAAGGCCGCAATACTGGCGACCTTAAAGAGTTTTACCATGTAGGGCAGGAAGTGCGGGACAATGATCCCATCAAAAAGGAATACCCCGACAATATTTGGCCAAGGGAGTTGCCGGAGTTTGAATCCATTGCATTGGACGTTTATCAACGATTAGAAAAAACGGGCGTTCAAATGTTAAAAGCCATTGCGCTCTACTTAAACCTGCCCGAAGATTACTTTGATCAAAAAGTAAGACACGGCAATAGCATCCTTCGCCCCATCCATTATTTTCCCATCGAAAATCCAGGTGCCGTGCCTGCCGATGCCGTGCGCGCAGCCGAGCATGGCGACATCAATTTGATTACCCTTTTGATGGGTGCTAGTGCAGACGGATTGCAAGTGTTGAGACGCGATAACAAATGGATACCTATTACTGCTTTGCCTGAGCAACTAGTGGTAAATGTGGGAGATATGCTGGAGCGCTTGACGAATAGAAAATTGAAATCAACCATTCATCGGGTGGTGAATCCGGCTCGCGCACAGATGAATAAGCCTCGCTATTCTATTCCGTTTTTTATGCACCCGCGTTCGGAAATGAGTTTGGCCGCGCTACCAAGTTGCATGGATACAGATCATCCAAAGCATTGGGAAGACATTAGCGCTGGGGAGTTCTTAAATCAACGGCTCCGCGAAATTGGTCTAAAGAAATAGTTAATTGGTAGACAGATTTCGATATAGTAGTTTTCTAAAAGACGTATTACTACTGTCCCTTTCCAGTTTTGGCGGCCCTCAGGCGCATCTTGCTCACTTTCAGCGAGTGCTCGCTAAAAAAAGAAGATACGTAGCCGAGGAGGAAATCATTGATCTAAATGCGCTGTGTCAAGTGTTGCCGGGCCCGACTTCCACCCAAACTATTTCAGCCATCGGATACAAAATAGGTGGCGCTAAACTCGCCTACCTGACGCTGCTGATCTGGATGTTGCCTTCGGTAATGATCATGACGTCCGCTGGCTTACTAATGCAAAGTTTTGAATCAAAACAAATCTCTTTGGCTTTTACCAGATTTATTCAGCCTATGGCGGTCGGGTTTGTGGTATTCGCAGCCTATTCGATCGGGCAAAAAGCAATCACGCGATTTAGAACTGTTTTGATAATGCTAGGGGCAGGTATCGCATCGTACTTTATCAGAACGCCATTTGTTTTCCCCATCACGCTCTTGCTGGCCGGGTCGATCACAGCATTCAATTATAAGGCTCACCCGCGCGAGCCGAAGAAGAAATTTGACATACGATGGGCTAATTTTTTATTGTGGATTGGGGTATTGATTTTGGCAGCACTCCTGGGAAGATTCACCCGCCTGGAACCCGCTTATCTACCCATTCGTTTGTTCGAGAATTTCTATCGAAATGGAAGTTTGATTTTCGGTGGAGGCCAAATATTGACGCCCTTACTCTACACCGAGTTTGTACAATATGCTCCCAAACAATATTTATCCAACGAAGAATTTTTAACGGGCTATGCGATCGCGCAATCGCTTCCCGGGCCGGTTTTCTCATTTAGTGCTTATATTGGAGCATTGGCCATGCGAGATTTTGGAACCGGAGGCGCAATTGCAGGCGCATTGATGTCCGCGGCAGGTATTTTCTTGCCAGGAACCTTTTTGATATTTTTTATGATCAGAATTTGGGAGAGCCTAAAAAAATACAGACCCATTCGCGCGTCTTTGGAAGGCATCTATGCAGCAAGCACCGGGCTAGTAGCAGCGGGTGCAATCATATTGTTCCAGCCGTTGGAAACCAGCTTTCTGAATATTGCATTTACGGTAGGTACGTTTTGCTTGATGACATTTACCAAAATTCCCTCTTGGGCGGTGATTATTGTGGGGTTGATTTTAGGGTTTACAATTCAATAAAAAACCCCGCTTTTGGCAGGGCTTTTTGCTATTTTGATTCTGTTTTTTCAGAAATTATCCCAACTTAAATGAAATGGGCAAAGTGTAGCGTTGCCTTACCGCCTTTCCACGTTGTTTTCCAGGATTCCAAGCAGGTGAAGCTTGAATGATACGGGCAGCCTCTTCATCACAACCGGCTCCAATCCCCTTTATTACTTTTACGTCATTAATGGAGCCATCCTTGCCAATTACAAATTGCACAAATACTTTTCCCTCCACACCCATCCTTCTGGCTTGCGCAGGATATTTCATCTTTTCACCAATGTACTTATAGAACGCTGGCATTCCACCTTTTGGTGTTGCTGTTTCTTCCACCACCGAGAAAATATCGTCAACCTCCTCTTTTTCTTCTACAACCGTTACGGCTTCTACCTTTGTGTCTTCCGTAACCTCTACATCAAATTTAATATTCAAATCCTCTTTAATTTCCTCTTCATCAGGAACCTCTACAATTTGTGGCTGCTGAATTACTGGAGCTGGCGGAGGTGGCTGTTCCGTAGGGGGTACTTCCAGCATCTCTTCAAAGGTGTTGGTACTTTTATTTTTTAACAAATCAAGTTGCTCATCATAGCTTTTCCATTCAAAAGCTACTAAAACGAGTGACATCGTTGATAGAAGGCCAATGCTAAAAAAGAGCGCTGTCTTTTTTGCTAAATCCGCTTTCTCTGTTTTTTTTGCTTCCATACATTCAGTTTAGTATTTCAAATATAGCAATAGAATCCATTTTTGAATGCCAAGTCACTAAAAGCGGGAATATTTTTCTCTTTTAATACGACTGAGACTGTATTGCTATCTGAAATAGCGGCTTTTACAGAATTATATTTTAAAGCTGATGGGCATAATGCAGCGCTGTTTCACCGGCTTACCTCTTTGTTTGCCAGGCTTCCAAGGGGGGGCATTTTTCATTACCCGAACGGCCTCCTCATCACATCCAGAACCAATACCTCGCAGCACCGACACATCACCGATCAGGCCGTTTTTATCCACAACAAACTGAAGCATTACTTTCCCCTCTATACCCAGCCTTCTTGCCTGGGGAGGATATTTCATGTTATCTACCAGGTATTTGTAAAAGGAGTTTATTCCTCCTTCTGGCACGGCAGGTTCTTCTACGATTGTAAAAATCTCTTCTACTTCTTCCGCTGGCTGCTCGCTGGCAACGGAAATTACTTCAATCACAGCCGCTTCGTTATCGAAGCTAATGTTCAAATTTTCTTGGATTTTTTCCTCATCTGGAACTTCCATAATTTGTGGCTGCTGGATTACGGGCGCCAATGGTGGCAATTGTTGAGTAGTGGGCACGTCAAGCATTTCCTCAAAGGTGTTCGTGCTTTTTACCGAGAGCAAATCTACTTTTTCGTCTTGTTGCTTCCATTCAAAAGCCATCAACATCAAGGCGAGAGATGAAACTAGGCCGATACTGAAGAAAAGACCTCTTTTTGACAACAGGTCGGCTTTTTGTGTTTTTTTGATTTCCATAGTAACAGTCATTAATTGCTGCTATCCTTACGCGAAGCCGCAGATAAGGTTTGGATTTTATGATGATCTATTTTATTTAGCGAAAAGCGAAATTTATTTTCGGTTTCCGTAGAAGAGGGTCAAATAAACGGTGGGGAAAACAGCATTGTTGGGCGCGGTTGGCATCAGCACTACTTCTTTGAAGTAAGCATCAATCAAAACACCCACTTCAAATCCAGTTACCTGGCTTTTTACCAAGCCTAGTTCGAAATTGAGACCAGCCTTGATATTTCCTCCCATTTGTATGGAGGATTCGCTTATCCCTTGAAATAAAGAACCCGTCCCAAAAATATTGTTCAGTGCGTGATTCGGATCGTTAGGGTCATATTGCTCGCCAGTGGTGTTGTTGAAGCTTCTGTCCACAGATCTTTCGATGTAGTAAGGAGCGACAATTCCGATGGTTGGACCTGCCGCAAATACGGCTTTGACCTCTATGCCTTGCTGGGGTGCTTTCGTGAAAAGAACAATGTCGCGGCCATACTGAAATCGAAAAGCGTATAGGTAATTACTCTTCCCAAAAATAAAAAAATTGCCAGTAATCTGCGATTGAATTCTCGTTTCTTGGGGATTCTTTACATTCATGAGCTCCAACCCAAAGGTTTCAAACACGCGCTCACTGAGTCTCTTGGCTTTCTTCAATGTAAATCCGCCAATCAATCCACCGCTTGAATTTTTATTAATGCCCCAGGTAAATTCACTATTATAATCGTAGCTATCTTGAGTCTGACCAAAAGAATACGAGGACGATAGAAACAAGAATGAAAAACCGACTAATTTTAAGCTTTCTTTCATTTAGCGAATGATTCCGAAAGTTAGATTAATTGCTCAACGAAAAAAAGCATCTAAAGTTCAAAATCTATGGATAACATTATGGCCGCAGGAGTGTACTTAGGCAACCTAAGGACTCAGATAACGCACATTAAATCTGAGAACACTGTTATCACAGATGCGCCTACTGACAATAACGGCAAAGGAGAAGCATTTAGCCCCACCGATTTGGTGAGTGCCGCGCTGAGCAGTTGCATGACAACCATTATGGGCATATTGGCAGAACGCGAGAAGATCGAGTTAACGGGTCTTCAATCAAAAGTAGAGAAAGTGATGTCTGCAAATCCGAGAAAAATTGCCGAGATCAAAATCCACTTTTTCCATCCAAATCTGATAGCCACGGACGTTCAAAAGCAAAATTTAAAACAGGCTGCCGTTACCTGTCCGGTTGCGTTAAGTCTTTCGAGCGAACTGAAGCAAACGATTAGTTTTGATTTTTAAAAAAGAAAAGAGCTTTTTCGATTATGCGATCTCAAAACTTTCTGCGCTTGCTTTTTTAAGATAATCTTCATAATCGAACGGCACATCTCCACCATCTAGTAAGCAGCCCTCTGGTATAGGCGGATATATCTCTTCGTACGTCTTCACCGTGTTCATGAAGATTCTTCGGTACACGTGGCTACGATTAATTTTATCGGGATGGTCTAGGCCGGTTGCGCCAATTAACTCCACAAAACTCTCAACTGTGTTTTTGTGGTAGTTGGCTACCCTTGTCTTTTTATCTTCTACCACCAGGCCTTTCATGAAGTAAGGATCTTGCGTGGCCACTCCTGTTGGGCAAGTATTTTTATTGCACTCCAATGCCTGGATGCACCCCAAGGCCATCATCATGGCACGCGCTGTATTGCATGTATCCGCGCCAAGCGCCATGGCTCTCACCATGTGGAAGCCAGAAAGTATTTTCCCTGACGCAATCAGTTTCATTTCATCTCTAATGCCAAAGCCGCGTAGGGCGTTGTCGATAAATGAAAGCGCATCCAGCAAAGGCATGCCAACAGAATTTGTGAACTCCGGTGGTGCCGCACCTGTTCCACCCTCTCCACCGTCTACCGAAATGAAATCGGGATAGGTATTTAATTGCACCATTGCTTTGCAAATGGACAGAAATTCAGATTTCCTGCCTACGCAGAGTTTGAATCCAATTGGCTTTCCTCCTGACAATTCCCGTAGCTGTTTAACAAACTGAATGAGGCCTATTGGTGTTGAAAAAGCGCTATGGAAGGGTGGCGAGAAAACCGTGGTTCCTGCTTTTACTTGGCGAATAGCGGCAATTTCGGGAGTGTTTTTGGCGGCTGGTAAAATTCCACCATGCCCAGGCTTCGCACCTTGCGAGAGCTTTATCTCCACCATTTTTACATTGGGTTTAATGGCATTTTGACGGAAAGCCTCTTCCGAAAAGTTCCCGTCTTCAGTGCGTGCGCCAAAGTAGCCCGTTCCTATTTGCCAAATAATGTCGCCTCCTGGTTCTAAATGGTAAGGGCTTAAACCACCTTCGCCAGTATTGTGCGCGAAGCCTCCAATTTCGGCACCGGCATTCAACGCTAGAACTGCATTTTTGCTGAGAGAACCAAAACTCATGGCTGAAACATTCAGCACACTCATATTATAGGGTTGTTTGCAATCCTTACCGCCAAATAGAATGCGGGGACTATGATCCATCTTGTGAAAATCCTTGGGTGCAATGGAGTGAGTGATCCACTCATACCCTTCGGCATATACATTTAATTGTGTACCAAATGGCACGGTGTCCGTTTGTTTTTTCGAACGCTGATAAATAACGGATCTTTCATTTCGGTTGATGGGCGCTCCATCATTATCTGACTCAACAAAGTATTGTTGGATTTTTGGCCGAAGGTCTTCAAACACGTACCGCAATCGTCCGAGCACTGGAAAATTTCTTCTGATGGATTGTTTCTTTTGCACCATGTCTTCTACGCCCATATAGATCAGCGGCAAAACGATGACAAAACCAAAAAGAATTTCGATCCAAAAAAAAGACCAGACGAGGAGTAATCCAGAAATAAAAATACTAGTGATAACAAATAATTTTCTCATAGAGATCGGGGTTGGTATTCAAATATAGCGGAAAATCTGAAGTTAAGAAATGCCGCCCGCCAGGCTGCACGTAACCCGCTGCGATAAGTGAGTTCATCTTGGATGAATTACGCAACCCGCACGGAAACAAGGCCTTTACTCCTATGCATTTTTACGGCAAAATGTAGAAGCATAAAGGTGTTCATTCTGCTCTCGGCCAGCGTTATTTGTTTTCCAGATTCATTTTCTTTTTCAGCTGGCAAAAAGACAGTTACATCCAAAATGGCCTGGATAAAAATTTCTTCTTCACAAAAACGATTTACTGATTCTTTAAAAAACCGCATCCAATCTTCTGTATATTTTTCCAGATGACCGCGCCCGTCCCAAACAAATTCCAATTGACTATCGCCCCATTTGTATCGATAAACACCTGCTAAGTTTTTATAAAACGCCTCTAACGGCTGGAGGTGTAGAAGCTTGTAGTTGTGAATCTTTAAGCTAAACGCATCTTTGAGGCCGAGCGGATTTTGCTGCAGCTCATAGGCCTTTTTGACCTGATCGAATAAAAAGTAGAGAAGTTTATCCTGAGAATGAAGTTGCGCTTCTTTCAGTAAGTAATTTTTATCCAGCGGAAAAAACTTTTGCAGCACCGGGTAAGGGGTTGCACAAAGCTAATAAAAGTTCATGGATGTGAGCGGTAGTTCTGTTTACAGGGTCGAGAGCCTTGAAGTAGACGAATTCGGTAAAATTGGTATTCGGTAAGCTGTATTCGGTGGTTGGTAATCGGTCAAGTAATCTATTTGTAGGGTTTGCAGAAAGTTGAAGACTTTGCAATCATTGAACCTATCATTCTTCCGATTGAAAAGCAACGATTTAACAAATCGTCACCTTGCTGTTTGGTAAGATATCCACAATCCAAGGCAACTTCAATCCAGTGTTGCGTCTCAAGTTGTTCTCCATCGGCATCTGTCAATTTGCTAACGAAATGTTTTTCATATCTTCTTTTGCCCCAGCCCTCGGCTATTTGTGCGCCAACAGATCTTGAAGACCTTCTTACCTGATCAGTAAGTGAATACATCTCTTCTTTTGGAAATCGTTTTGAGATTTCAAAAATTTCTTTTGAAAGTTGCCTAGAGGATTTGTAAACCTCCAATTCCCGAAAACTCTCTACATAATCCATTTGAATTCAAACCTGTTTACCGAACACTGCTCACCGAATACCGTTTACCGAACACCGCTTACTGCTCACTGAATACTTCTCACTGAATACCGCTTACCTTTTTATTACTACTTATCAGTTACCTTTCCCACCATCACTCACCTCCCCACTTCTCCACTCAACAGCGGACCGTAAAAAATAGCATTCATCACCATTTTGTTTGTTCCATACCAGAATGCACGGAAAGATAAATTTTCGGTGAAGCCAATTACTCTTCCTTTGCCTAACGTTGAGATACCAATGCACGAAGAATTTTTGAGTTTTGCGTAATTTGGTTTGGAAATGTATCCGCTCATTAACGGTGAATTGCCAAACGTGAGTGGATTGGAGTAAGCACCGGTTGCTTTTTGCATAAAAATATTGTTCGGCTTGAAGAGCGCAATCTTGGAAGAAGTGTATCCATACAGCAACGGATTGGTCAAGTCTGCATCGGCTTCGAAAATAGCTCCGCTGGTTTCTTGGGCTCCGCGGTTTTCATCAATGTCTGCATACGGCTTTGGCTTCGCAGATTCTTTCTTGGCATCTTCTTCTTTTTTGGTTTCGAACTTTGCTAATCCTGCAGAGGTGAACCAATTGACAGCAGATTCAAATCCAATGACCAAGCCGCCAGCTAGTGTCCAAGTTTTCAGTTTCTCTTTGGCAGCTTCTGATATTGTGCTATAAGATCCCTCCGGGAAAATGATCGTATTGTAGCGGTTAATATTTGTTGAATTAAAAACATTTGTTGAGAGTAACGTGACCGGCATTTGAAAGCGCGTATCCAATAAGTGCCAAAGCTCCCCCGCATCTGTGGCTGATACATTGCCTTCCACCAACATAGCAATCTCCGGTTTTTTTAAACTGAGAAAAGACGGGCTGCCCAAGCTCACACCTTGATAGTCTAAGCCAGTGCTTATCGCATAAACATCTAAACCATCTTTTTCATTAATTTCTTTTAAGTAAACACTTAATTGTTCGGCCGAAATTTTCTCTTGGTTCTCTACTGAAATCAAGAGCGTGCCGCGATCGAACTTTTTCCCATCCGCATAAAATATTTCAGTAGCCGCTTTAACCCGGATATTTTTATTCAGTAATCGATACGTTGCTCTGGGAACATAATACCCAGTTGGTTCTATCAGATAAGCGTACGCTCCTTTGCCCATCATTTTACCAACCGGCATTTTTATCGTTGAGACTTTTTCACCCAAGGCCGGGGTAGATTTTGTCTCCTCATAGTCAAGACCAAATGCCAGTGGCAACGTCCAGCTAGAGATGTCATAGAATAGGCTGTCTTTAAATTGCAATCTTTTTTCAAACATAGACTTGATCAACCTGTACTGTGGCTGGCCAAGTGGCACGTAATAGCTATTCTCTGATTGTTGATAGAGATCAATGTTTTGACGCGCCACCATTTCGGCAAAGTGGAAAAGTTTCATTTTGTCTTTTGAGTTAATGGTAAATCCTTTCGTCAAATCCTTGGCCGCTTCCGCGGAAGCGGACTTATAAAAATCCCGTTGGTATTCAAGCAATTCCACTCGCATTTCGTTCACTGCCTTCAATGTGCTGAGCGCGGTAGTAAATTGATTGCGGATGGTGAAGGGAAAACGCAAAATGCCATTCACGCTTTCTTGTGCATGACCGCGCGAGCTGGCTTGTTCAAACAAAATGCCGACCGCCCCTTGCACATCTGGAAACGTAGAGCCCTTGCCATAGTAAAAATCATCGTACCCCTCTTGGGTATAGTAGAGTGATCCAATTTCGTCCAATGCTTTGGCATGATAGGTTCCGATCTTCTTGGTCAGTTCCAAGTTTTTTTCGGGCGTTAGTGGATGCATGCGCGAGGGAACTCCGGGCTGAAAGAAGAACGTGGTATTAGTGCCCATCTCATGATGATCGGTAAGTACGTTGGGTTTCCACGCATGAAATTTTTTCAAGCGTGCTTGGGACTCCGGCTGTTGCGCCACCAACCAATCGCGATTTAAATCAAACCAATAATGATTAAATCTTCCGCCCGGCCAGGCTTCGTTGTGTTCGATGTCGTTCGGGTCTGCATTGGGCAATTTGCTTTTGCGGGCGTTTACCCAGCCTGAAAAGCGCTGAAGGCCATCCGGGTTGAAACTTGGATCGAATAAAATAATCGTGTTGTCTAAATACTTTTCAATTTCTGCACCTACGGCAGCGGCTAAATAGTAGGCAGTTATGAGCGCAGCATTTGCTCCGCTGGCTTCGTTGCCGTGTATGCTATGCCCCATGTAAAATACGGCAGGCATCCCTTTTACGTCAAGGGTCGAAGACTTGGCAGGATCGCTTAGTTGGACATGTTGGCTTCTAATCGACTCAATGTTCTGATGGTTTTTTTGCGAGGTGATCGTCATTAATAAGATCGGTCGCACTTCGTGTGTGTAGCCGGTAACTTCCAGCGAGATTCGATCGGAGGCTTTGTCCAATGCCATCATGTAATTGACTAGCCGATCGTGGGTAATGTGCCATTCGCCTACCTCATGGCCAATGACCGATTTGGGAGTGGGAACAGCCGGATCAAACTTGATGTTGGCAGGCAAAAAGTAGTTTAGTTCAACCTGTGCGCTCGCGATGTAAGAAATCGTTAGACAGGCCGAAATCAGGAGTAGTTTTTTCATTTGAAGTAATGCTTTAATCTAATTACGCAATAATCGCAATTTCTTTGTTTCCGCAATCGATTAAGGGATAAACGGCAATTCAATGTTACCAAATTGTTACCAAAATCGGTTAATTATTTAAAACATACATCGTACAGAGTTAACTCGAAAAGAATACTTTTGCCCCGATTAAAACCAAAAAACTATGAGAAAAAATTTACTGTTAACCTTTGGGCTTTTGTTATCGGCAACGATCAGCATCATGGCTCAAGGCATTACATCTGCTAGTATCAGCGGTGTTGTTAGTTCTTCGGGCACAGTCAATGCAGAACGAAAATTAGCCGCTGCTGAAGCACTTCCCGGAGCTAACGTAGTGGCAACCCACGTACCTTCGGGTAGCAAGTATGGCGCTTCGACCAGAGCAGATGGGCGATTTACCTTAAATGGTTTGCGTGTAGGCGGTCCTTATACCGTTACGGCCTCTTTTGTTGGCTACAAAGATCAATCTAAGGACAATATCTATTTGGAATTAGGTCAAACACTGGTAGTGGATCTAAGGCTTTCTGATGAATCGACAGAATTACAGGCAGTAGTTGTATCGGGTGTGCAAGACCCTACGCTGAACTCAGAAAAAATAGGGGCCTCAACCAATTTTGGTGTAAATCAAATTCAACGATTGCCTTCGATTGGCCGGGATTTTCAAGATTTTACACGTTTGACTCCGCAAGCTGGTGGGGGATTTAGTTTTGGGGGACGTAGCCAATTATATAACAACTTAACCATCGATGGAGCAACCGCTAACAATGTCTTCGGTTTAAGTCCAATTCCTGCGGGGCAATCCAACACATCACCTTTTAGCATTGATGCTATCCAAGAGGTAACTGTTCAGTTATCTCCTTATGATTTGCGTCAAGGAAACTTTACTGGTGCAGGTATCAGCGCGGTCACAAGAAGTGGTAACAATGATTTGTCTGGTTCTGCCTATTACTTTTTCAGAAATCAAAACTTTACAGGTTCTAAAATTGCAGGTGTCGAAGCCCCGTTAGCTAGTTTCGATTTTAAAAATTTCGGTTTTCGTTTAGGGGGCCCGATCATTAAAAATAAGTTGTTCTTTTTCGTAAATGCAGAGTTTGAAAGACGTACAGATCCAGCCTACACATTTAACGCCCGCCCGACCGGGGCATCTCCACAGGGGGCAACTGAAACGCAGGCCTCTGCGGATAGCGATCCGCTTACGGGTTTAGAAGGATTGAGACAGTTTTTGATCACCAATTACAATTATAATCCCGGTGTTTTTTCTAATTTCAATAGAGCTACTGAAAGCCAGCGCTACGTAGCCCGCTTTGATTATAACATTAATCAAAACCACAAACTGACCGTGCGCGGAAATATCACCAATGCGTTTCAAGATGTTCCTCCTAGTGGTTCTGGCGGTTTTACTGGTGGCCCTGCCGGTGGCCGTGGTAACAGTAACAATGTATTGTCACTCTCTTCTTCTTACTACCGAATCAACAACAATCAATCATCGGTTACCGCTGAGTTGAACTCTACTTTTGCTGGTGGAAAATTCACCAACAACCTGGTGGTTGGTTACAGCGCGTTTCGCGACTTGCGTCAAGATGCAGGTGGCATTAATACGCCTAATTTTCCGTTGGTTGATATTTTAGGTCCAAACGGTAATAACCTTACCTCTTTTGGCCCTGATCCATTTACTCCTAATAATAGACTGGATCAAGACGTTATGCAGATCAATGATTTCTTTTCCATGTATTTGAAAAACCATACGGTAACGATTGGAACAGCCAATGAATTATATGGTTTCAATAACGTGTTTACGCCAGTTGTGAACGGGGTGTACCGTTACAATAGCTTGGCTGATTTTTATGGAGATGCAAACCCGGCCACTACGGCCTTATTTAGACCTGCCCAATATACCGTTCAGTTTGCGGGAGTTCCTGGTGGCCCGTCCGCTACGGCTGCTAAATGGTCGGCTTTACAACTGGGCTTTTTTGCGCAGGATGAATATACAGGGATCAAAAACTTGAAAATCACCGGAGGTATCCGAGTGGATATACCGACTTATTTAACGGATCTGCCGAAGAACAATTATGTAAACTCACTCAGCCTAGATGGAGAACAAGTAAGGGTAGGTGCATGGCCAAAAGTACAACCGCTATTTTCTCCCCGTGTTGGTTTTAACTGGGACGTAAAAGGAGATAGAACGATGCAGATACGGGGAGGTTCGGGCTTATTGACAGGCCGTGTTCCGTTTGTGTGGCTATCAAATGCAGTGAGCAATAATGGTTTGTTCTTTGGACAAATCAATCCTATTGGTAATGCCGTTCCATTTACCAATAATGGTGATGGCTTGCCTTATGATTACAGCCAAAATCCTTATTTAGCTCCTACTGAACTGTATTCTAATTTAGCCGCTGGGACTCCTCAATTAATTACCAACCCGTTAGATAGAAACTTTGGTCGCCCAGCCGTTACAGCGGGTATAAATGCCTTGGCCGAAGATTTCAAGTTTCCACAAGTGTGGAGAAGCAATTTGGCGATCGATCAAAAATTACCCGGTGGATTAGTGGGAACGTTGGAGTGGATTTACACCAAGGACGTCAACGCTGTTTTGATGCGTGATGCTAACTTAGCCCCAGCCACAGGAACGTTACAAGGTGATGGACGGCCATTGTACGGTAATGCAGGTGCTGATCGTGCTATTATTGCCAACGATAGAAGATTGAGTGGCGACATTACTCAAGCGTTGATTTTGGATAACACTGATAAAGGGTATCAATGGAGCATGACCGCTCAATTGTCCAAGACATTCAATCAGAATTTTCAACTAACGGCTGCGTACACCTATACAGATTCACGGGAGATCAATTCACAGGGAGGTTCTACTGCCGGTGGTATTTTTAGTTCCCAACAGAACGTTTTAGGCCCCAATAATTCAGGCCAGTCCTTTGCGGCTACATTGGTGCCGCACAGAATTATTGCCTATGGAACTTACCGAAAAGAGTATTTGAAAAATTTTGCCACGACTATCGGTTTCACCTATATCGGTAACTCTGGCAATAACTTCTCTTACACGTATAATGGTGACCCCAACAGCGATGGGCTTTTCGGCAATGATTTAATTTATATTCCCCGCACGCAAAATGAAATTCTGTTGACTACCACCAATGCGAACGACAATCGCAGCTTGGATCAAATCTGGCAGCAATTGGATGCCTATATTCAGCAAGATGATTATTTGAGTGCTAACCGGGGAAAATATGCGGAGCGCAATGGTGCAATAGCACCTTGGGTAAACCGCTTAAACTTTAGCTTACTTCAGGATTTTTACGTGGATGTAAAAGGAAAAAGGCATACCATACAGCTTTCTTTGAATTTGGAGAATGCCCTTAACTTATTTGATTCCGGAGCAGGCATTGTGCAGGGTGCAGCCAGAACGCAGTTGCTAAACTTTGCCGGCTACGAGCAGCCTCATACCGCTGGCACATTAGGACAGCCCGTTGCCAATGCAGGCCCTGCCAGCACCATCGGTTTGCCTTGGGCGGCAACCACCGGAAGACCTGTTTACACGTTCAACTTGAATCCTGATAACACACCATTGTCCAATTCTTATTTGAATGGTACGGGTGTCAACAGCCGTTGGCAGTTACAGTTTGGCGTTCGTTACATCTTTTAATTCTTAAGACATAAAAATTATGAAAGCAATACATAAAATTTTAGGGTTAACGGCTGCAATGTCCGTCAGCTTGTTCTCATGCGATGAGAATGACGGGATAAGAGTGGCTGATACCACGGTGGCCAATCCTGCCACAAACACAGCCAATTTCTTTTTTATCAATGCAACAACAGGTGGTCCTTCACTGGACTTTTTTGTGAATGGTAGCAACCAAGGTACAGTAGCGTTGGGCAGCGGTATAACAGGTGGTTATAAGACCGTGCCCATTACCACACCAGGCCTTATTGCTAACACAAGCATCCGAGCGAAGGCTTCGGAAGGAACGACTATTGGCGGCATTTTGGGATCCGCTGATCTAATTTTCCGCGCTACCAACACCGGCATTGGAAATTTAATTGCTGTGCCGAATACACGCTACACTTTTATCGCGGTAGACGAGATTGAACGTCCGCGACCACTACGCACTTTTAGTGTTAGCACGGTTACAAATGCATTGGCAGCAGACATCACTTATTACAATCGTACTACTAGGCAGCAAATTTCAAACGATGCTTTTAAAGCATTGACTGCTCCCGATCAGGCAAATTTTGTTTCTATCGGAATGATACCCACAGGTGTTTCAGATCCAGGTGGTGTGCGTTACTATGTGTTAACGGATACCTCCTATCCTGCTGCGCCCGCAATTGAGGCTGCCGTAGTTTTCAATCAATCTTTTGTTCGTTTCGTGCATGCATCGCCCAATGCACCGGGCGTTTTTGTTCGGTTGGTTCCAGCTGTGGGCGCTCCCATTCCCGTAGTTACAACAGCGGCTTTTAACGTAATGTCGGTAGCGGGTGGTTTTATCCCATCGGCTGGGTCAAGAACTGCAACTGGTGGATTCATTGTTCCAAATATTGGAGCACCTACCAATACTTATACCGTTGAAATTCATACGAACGTGACATTTACAGCGCTGGCATTGAGCGTTCCAAACGTAACACTTACAGCAGGAAAAGTGTATACAATAGTAGCGCGTGGTTTGGTCGGAGGAACTGGGGCTTCGGCTTTGGGCGCTTCAATTGGTCAACATAATTAGTCTAACCAAAAAATTGGATAAAAAATGAAACGAATTAATATCATTCAACTAAGTATCTTCCTTTCTGGTTTGTTGTTGCATTTACTGTGTTTGCTCCTACCGATGCTGCATTTATTGCATACTTCAATAGCCTAGGCGGGCCCTTTGCTACCCTAGATGAAGTGGGTGTATTAAATTGGATTAATACTACGCTGTCGCCTACTGTTACACCAGGTCCTAATCTGGCTGCCCTCACTGGTGTGTTGTTGTACCATGTCGTTAGCTCAGAAATCCCTTCTTCAAAAGTGACAGGAGCACAAGGTTTTGTTACTGCTGGAGGAACAGCTAGAATCTCCGTTTCTAAAGTCGGTGCTAATGTTGTTTTAAATGCCAACAGGGCTGGACAAAATGTGGCTGGCAATGGTGGCCAAAGCGTTGTGTTGGATATTGATGCATCGAATGGAATCATTCACTCCATTGATAAAGTGTTAATCCCGGTTTCAATTAATAATATTTGGGTTTCAACCCTATTGAATTTTAGCGTGAATTATGGAGTGTCGCCACCGGCAGTGTCCGTTGGGGGAGTAGTGTTAAGACGACCATCGCCTACCGCTCCCATCAATCTTTCAGACCCTGCTGCATTGGCATTTACCGATGCCGTTGGAACGAATTATAACTTATTGTCGATGGCCATCGCCAAAGCTGAATTGGCAACCGCTATTATACCAATTGCTGCGCCCTTCCCTGATTTTACCGTCTTCGCGCCAAATGATGCTGCTTTCTTAACGTTTTTGGGAGTCGCAAATGAGGTTGCCGCCCGAGATGCATTAAATGCGTTGACGCCAGCGGCCTTAGCTACCATCATTGGATATCATGTTGTAAGAGGTAGGGTCTTATCAACTGACTTATCAAATGGACAGGTGATAACCACGCTTTCATCAGGTAACACGTTTTCAATTGGGATAAATGGATCAACAGTGACACTTGTTGACAAAGGTCCTGCAGTAGACGCAACTGTCACTGTACCTAATATCCTTACTAATGCAGGTGTTGTACATCAAATAAGTGGAGTTCTTCGTCTTCAATAGAGACCAAGAAAATTAGTGAAAAGGCCACCTATTTCGGGTGGCCTTTTTATTTTGCCCGACTTTGCCTACTTTCAACAATGGCAATCCGGCTTGGTTTTCGATTATTGGCGTTTTTGAGTTTGTTTTTGCTAACAGAATGCAGGAAAGCTCCCGAAAAACAAGCTTTTCTCTCGGAGACAGCGGTTGAATTTGATTTGGCCGCCATCAAAAAAAGGGGCTACTTAGAGGTGATCTTAGACAATAACTCCATCAGCTACTTTATTTACAAAGGAACCCCGATGGGCTATGAGTACGAGATGCTACAGTATTTTTGTAAATCCATCAAAGTCCAACCAAAAATTAAAGTTATTTCAGGGATTGAGGAGGCGATTGATCAACTCAACAAAGGCCGAGGCGATGTGCTGGCGTTTCCCCTAACCATCACCCAAGAACGGAACAATTATTTAGCTTTTACACAGGCACATTACAGGACTCATCAAGTGCTGGTGCAAAAGAAACCTACCAACTGGCGGCTGCAACCCCGCGAAGTAATTGAAAAAAGATTAGTCAGAAATCCCATCGACCTGATCGGAAAAGAAGTGCACGTGATGAAAGGTTCTTCTTTTAACGAGCGAATGAAAAATCTCTCGCAGGAAGTGGGTGGCGTAATACACGTGATCGAAGATAGCGCCAGCGCGGAGACGGAGTCGTTGATCAGAAAAGTGGCCACCGGGGAAATTAAGTATACCGTTACCGATCAAACCATTGCTATGGTTAACTCGCTCTATTACCCCAACTTGGACATCAATACCACGCTTAGCCTGCCACAGCAAATTGCGTGGGGTGTGCGAAAAAATTCACCCGATCTAAAGGCAGCGATTGATCAATGGCTGGCAAGGATAAAACAAAATGGGTTGTTCCAAACATTGTATAAAAAGTACTTTAATAATCCGCGCTTTTCCATCACAATTGCCAATAGCGATTACTCAACATTGAAAGGCAATAAACTCTCCGTCTATGATGATCAAATAAAAAAAGGGGCAAAAAAAATCGGTTGGGATTGGCGCTTGATTGCGTCCGTTGTCTATCAAGAATCTAATTTTGACCCGAAGGTTGAATCATGGGCGGGCGCCATTGGCCTCATGCAAATCATGCCCGACACGGGCGATTTTTTAAAGGTGGCGAATTTGTGGGATCCTGATGAAAATATAGAAGCCGGGATTCGCTTCCTAAAATTTCTAGATGACTATTGGGCAAAAACGGTGGATGACCCGCAAGAACGGTTGAAGTTTGTTTTGGCCTCCTACAATGTGGGCGTTTCCCATGTAATTGATGCGCAGAAGTTGGCGCGAAAAAACGCGCGCAACGCCAGCAAATGGGATGACAGCGTGGAGTATTTTCTCTTACAAAAATCAAATCCAAAATATTATCGCGATGTAGTGGTGGCGGCCGGCTATTGCCGATGCGATGGTCCCGTACGTTATGTAAAGGAGGTGCTAGACCGCTATGAAGAATATAAAGTGCATATAGCGGCCTGACCGCTTATCCAACCGTTACCTGGTAAAAACTTTCGGGCACAAGCCATTCATGTGCGATTGATTGCAGTTGCCGATCGGTGATGGTAGTCACTTTGTAGAATAGGTCACTATAATAATTCGAGGGGAGATTGCTCAACTTCAGTTGTTTGATTTTATCCATCGCGGAAAAAGGATTCGATACTTCTAATTGCAGATTGCCCAAGAAATGGTTTTTTGAAGTCTCCAGTTCTGCTGCGGGTATCGGGATGTCCAAAAGAAATCGGATTTCTTTTTTTATTTCCAGCAATGTTGGTTCTAATTTTTCTTTGTTCACGTCTGTGGCAATGGCCATCAAGCCAGCGTTCAAATGCGAGTGGATGGATGATGAAATTCCGTAGGTAAGTCCTTTCTCTTCACGAATGTTTTTCATGAGGCGAGAGCCAAAGTAACCGCCCAAAATGTGATTGAGCAATAGAAGCCCAGCGTAGTCGGGGTGTGATTTTGACAATGTGATTTTGCCTAGTCGAACCGAGCTTTGGACGCTATTTTCTTTTTCTACATTTTCCGCAAACGGTTTTCCGTTTTCAGTGAGTATCGCACCGTTGGAAAACGCAATGTGAGTGAACGAAGAAATAAATTGGCTGACCGCGTCTATTTGCGTTGTGCGCAAATTACCGGTGACAAAAACTTGGTAGGGCACAAACGTTTTTTTAAAAAACGAATGCAGATCGGATGAGGTGACTTGCTCTACGTCTGCTGCTTCCACTGATCTGCCGTAGGGATGATTTTTTCCAAAGATGGTTCGCTGGAGCGTTTTGGACGCGACCACACTGGTCTTTTCATTGCTCACCTTTAGATTCTCTATAAAGATATCAGAAAGTAGTGCGAGCTCATCTTGATCAAAACTAGGTTGCTGAATAATTTGCAGTAATATGGGAAGCGTTTGATCCAGGTTTTTAACAAGGGAGTACAACCCCACAGATGTATAATCTGATCCGGCTGCAATCTCTAACTGTGCCCCTTGTCGATCAAGACGTTCGGCAATTTGTGTGGAGGTCAATTCCCCCGTTCCTTTTTCTAGCATGTTGGCTGTGAAATAGGAGACGCCTGGTTTGGGTTCATACCATTTACCCGCTTGGAAAATAATTTCAATTTTGGCGACTTCCTGTTGCAGCCCGCTCAGCCAAGTGATTGGAATACCATTGGATAATGCAATGATCTCGGGTGCTGGAAGGTTGAATGAAAATTCTTTGGCGAATGCGGGGGCAATTTTTCTATCGAGCATCCTTTATTTAGTCGGTTACGGATTCTTCAACTTTTTGTTTCGTAGGGAACGTGTACATCAGCGTAAAACGAATCGTTTCAGCCAAGGCACTTTCGCGGCCATTGGTGGGAACCAAATACGCCACATCAAATCCAAAATTTTCTAATTTAAGGCCTACACCAGCCGTCAAATATTTTCGATTTCCCTTATCCGTTGCCTCAAAGAAATAGCCAACCCTACCTGCGAAAGTTTGATTGTACAAATATTCTATGCCGGAAGAAATAGTAATCTCTCGAATCTCCTCAGAAAAGCCTCCGCGGGCATCCGAGAATGAACCGAAAATCCCGCTCAGTAGAGGTTGAGTTTTGCTTCCGGGGCCTGGGCTTGGTACCATCAATTTATTCAAATCCAGTGCAAAGGTTAAGCTATTCAAGGCATCTAAGTCCGTTTTGTAAGCTCCGCCAATTCGCAGGTTGGTAGGTATGAAATCGGCAGTGGAAGCGCTCGTGTAGGACACTTTTGCCCCAATATTGGTGATCGAAGCGCCCAATGATAAAGATGCATTTCTTGATTCAAAAGGCTTGGTGTAAAATACACCCAGATCAACAGCAACTGAGCTGGCAGCCTGAGCATCCGACCCACCCGTAAGTGCCCCGGTTAAATTGGAGTGTATATAACGTAAAGATGTCCCCACGCCTAAATGCTCGGTTAATAATCGGGAGTATGTCACATCAAATGCAAATTCTCTTGGATTAAATCTTCCCAGAGGCTGATTGTTGCCATCTCTAAACTCGATCTGCCCCATATCAAAATATTTCAACGAGGCGGCTACCGTTTGCTCTCTGCTGATTTTATAAAAACCCGACAGGTACAACACTTTCATATCGTTAATAATCTTGCCAAGCCAAGGAGTATAAGATAGCGACACACCAGAACCCTTTTCAATGAACGCGAGTTTACCCGAATTCCAATAGGCCGAATTACCATCGGCCGAAGTGGCCACACCAGCATCTCCCATCCCAGCAGCTCTGGAATCAGGCGTGATTGTAAGAAAGGGGAGAGCAGTTGTGATATTTCGGTTTAAGGTATCTTGCCCAAGCAACGTTCCAGGATTGACACCTTGACCTTTTGCAAAAAAGGATATTGAAATTGATAGAATTATGACGAACCGAATTCGATTTAGCTTATTCATATTGAGGTTAAACGAGGGTTAAAGGTAACTAATTCATAATAACAAGCTTTGCCGTTTGCTCATTATTTGAGCCGTCCAACAGGGAACGAACAAACAGCCGTGCCAGATATAATCCGTTGCCTAATTTTCTTCCGTCCAGCCCTTCGCCATTCCAAGTGGGCAAAGTTACTTGATATTGGCTTTCGGAAATGGAGTATTGCTGGGAGTGCACCATCTGTCCATTTAGGTTATAGATTAGAATGGTTGCTTCTAAGTCTTCTCCCGGCCGGCTATGGGAGAAACGAAAGCGAGTATCCAACGCGACTGGGTTTGGAAAATTGCCAAATTCTTCAATTTGAATTTCTGTGCCATCGCTGACAACGAAATCCAACAAAGCGGTTCCAACATTATTGTGATTATCAGAGGCCTTAAGAGCAATTGTGTGCTTGCCCTTTTTCAACGTATCGATTGGAAAGATTAATAATCCCCGCTTAAAATCATCTTTGTCAGAAGCAAAATAGTCATTTATCAAAAAGCTCTGGTTACCATCCAAAGTGGCAATGAGATTATTTGTGGGGTTGCGCGATGAAAGATTAATGCCGCTGTCATCGCTTAGGCGTGCCACCAACTTCGTGTTGGGTCCCACTTTTCCCCCGGCAATGAAGGTGGTATCTCCTAAAAATAACTTTATCTCTGGCGGAGTTGTGTCAACGGCAGGTGCCGGCTCTGTGCCACCAATTAAAAAGTCTGCGGTATAGCCGATTGCCTGCTCGGTGGCGGAGAACGCAAATAAACTAAGCTTCCCGTTGCCCACAGTAGAGCTTACATTGGAAGGCATTAAGAAGTCAAATTGAAAAACGCCATTCTTTACAGAGGCTTTTCCGTTGAATAGGATATTTGAAACTTGTGAGAAGTTGAAGGGAGGGTTCTCATTTCCTTTGGTGGTCATATTGCTAGGTCGGTCAAAAAGCGTGGCCTGAAGCTCCCCGTTGAAATTCGTGAGCAGTGAAGAACCTTTTTTTACTTCACCCTTTACGGATACGGTGGATAGCCCCTTTAATGTGGAAGAACCCGAATTGGTTTTTACCTCTGTAGCAATT
>Ga0163155_10000131_pt1 | contig 83327 bp, 69 predicted proteins | sample OliLakLV19SP4G1_FD_148611 | JGI IMG/M metagenome (GOLD analysis project Ga0163155, IMG submission 148611) | Freshwater microbial mat bacterial communities from Lake Vanda, McMurdo Dry Valleys, Antarctica - Oligotrophic Lake LV.19.SP4.G1 | ecosystem: Environmental > Aquatic > Freshwater > Lake >... | reverse complement strand
ATCTGATCCTCTGATCATGACCACACCGATCCGGCAAGCACCAAACGCCACCCCTTCGACATTATTTCAACACTGCAAATTTCGGGCAAGCCCGCGTTGGATCATGAGAGCATGCTTACTATCTCGTGCCCGACGTGGAGCGGCCTCGCAAAACTTCTTGATGGTCTCTTTATCCTCAATAGCTGCGCGCCGCTGGATCAGAGGTTTTCGGCCCAGATAGTCAACGTGCACCGTTCGATGGTAAGAGCGCGTGCATGCCTGAATTTATCTTCACCATGCAGGATGTCACCAAGGTTCACCCGCCTGAAAAGCGGGTGCTTGAGAACATCCACCTCTCGTTTTTCCCTGGTGCGAAGATTGGCGTGATCGGTGCGAACGGATCCGGGAAAAGTTCCCTTTTGCGCATCATGGCGGGCGTGGATAAGGAATTCTTAGGTGAGGCCAAGCCGCATCCTGGAACCAAAATCGGGTACTTTGCGCAAGAGCCCGATCTCGGCAATTTCCGCACGGTGCGCGAAGCGGTCGATGACGCCGTGAGCGCCACCAAGTCGCTGTTGGCGGAGTTCGAGGAGCTCAGCATGAAGCTCGGCGAACCGATGGATGATGCCGAGATGAATCGCCTGTTGGAAGCTCAGGGCACACTGCAAGATCGCATCGACGCGGCCGATGCTTGGAACCTCGATTCGCGGGTGGATTTGGCGATGGAAGCGCTACGTTTGCCGCCGTCCGATGCAGAGCTCACGCACCTCTCGGGGGGTGAACGCAGGCGAGTGGCGTTGTGTCAGATCCTACTTTCCAATCCCGACCTGCTCTTGCTCGATGAGCCGACCAACCACCTGGATGCGGAATCCGTCGCCTGGTTGGAGCATTTTCTGAAAGAATTCCCGGGCACGGTGGTGGCTGTCACCCATGATCGCTACTTCTTGGATGATGTGGCGGAGTGGATCTTGGAGTTGGATCGCGGTCGCGGGTACCCTTTCAAAGGCAACTATTCCGGTTGGCTGGAGCAAAAATCGGCTCGGCTAACGCTTGAAGAAAAACAGGAAAGTTCTCGCACGCGCAAGCTCAAGCGAGAGTTAGAGTGGGTGCGCGCTTCGCCACGTGCGCGCCAGGCTAAAAACAAAGCCAGGCTCTCGGCCTACGAAGAGCTCTTGGCCGCGTCGACGGATGGCGTGTCGGACATCGCCGAAATCACGATTCCCCCGGGGCCGCGCCTGGGCGATCAGGTACTGGATGCTGTGGATCTGAAGAAGGCGTTTGGCGAGAAGCTCCTGTTCGATGGTTTGAATTTTCGCTTACCGAGGAGCGGTATTGTGGGCGTGATCGGACCGAACGGCGCCGGGAAAACGACTCTATTTCGCATGATTCTCAAGCAAGAGCAGCCCGATGCTGGAGAGCTCTTGGTGGGCCCCACGGTCCAGGCTTCTTACGTGGATCAAAGCCGAGAGGCCCTGGGAGTGGAGCGCAGCGTCTACGACGAGATCTCAGGTGGCAACGAAAAGATTTTGCTTGGCAAGCGTGAAGTGGTCGCTCGTGCTTACTGCGGTTGGTTCGGGTTTCGCGGCAGCGATCAACAGAAGAAGGTCGGGAGCCTCTCGGGAGGGGAAAGAAATCGCGTCCACCTGGCCAAGGTTTTGAAGAGCGGTGGCAATCTGTTGTTGCTAGATGAGCCCACCAATGATCTAGATGTGGATACGCTGCAAGCCCTGGAAACGGCGCTCTTGGGCTTCCCCGGCTGCGCGGTGGTGATCAGCCATGATCGCTGGTTTCTGGATCGCATCGCGACGCATATTCTGGCGTTCGAAGGCGAAAGCCACGTTGAATGGTTTGAAGGCAACTACGCCGCCTACGAGGAAGATCGGAAGCGCAGGCTGGGTGAAGTGGCCGCGCGTCCGCGCCGGATCAGCTATCGCAAATTTTCGGTGTAGCTTCTGCCGGAAGATCGAGTTCTCTGAGCAGCTCTCGGGCACGTATTTCCCAGCGCTCCAGCCGTGAACGTTTGGCCTTGGGCAAAGCTTCGAATTCAGAAATCAAACGTCCGAGTTCTGAGCGTGCGCGCTCAGGCTCGTCCGATTGAATCAGATAGTGTGCGTGGGCGAGGCGATGGTTGGGGCGGCGAGTATGTTCACTCAGCGCGCGTACTAGATCGATGGCATCCTGGCGCTCGTCGGCGCAAAACAGTGCGTCGGCATACTCAAGGGCCGCGGAAAAATTCGCAAAGCCACGATCCGATTCGAGCACCTGTTCAAAGTAGAGGAATGCCGCACGTGGCTCGCCTTGCCCAACCAGCGCTCGCGCCATTCCCAGCTTAACCTCGAGGACTCGCGGCTCCTCGCGAGCCAGATCTTTGAACAGTACCAGGGCTTGCGCATGCTGCGCTCCATCCTCAAGGGCAAGAGCCAGCCTGAGCCGGTTTTCGAAGCTCGGTGCCTCAAGCGCAAGTTTGTGCAGGTTCTCTAAACCCTGTGCTGGCGACGCTCTGTCCAGTTTTGGCAGCCAGGAGAAATTGTAATCCCGAAGCTTGACGAACACGAAATAGACAATGCCACCCCCGAACGGCGCCAGCAGCAGCACGATCAAGAACCAGTGTAGGGCCGCACGGCGGCGCAGGGCGTCGAACAGCAGCCAGACCGTGAACGGGATGAGGACAGCGTAAAATAACAAGGTCCTCCAGTATCCTTTCGCGCCCTGGCCTTTACTTCAGGTCTTGCGCGATTGGGAAGGCTTCTGCAGGCGGAGTAAGGCGGAGTAGCAGAAAAAGGCAGCAATTTCGGGGACACACGTAAGTACCGGTGCAGGTGAACAGGCATGCCTGGGATTTAGACGGAAGAATTGCGGCTCCTGAGCGCGCCATTGCGTGCTAACTTTCCCAGTACTGTTCTACTGCAATAGTAACTCGAATGCCGGATCGCACACACCAGAGAGGGCTGATTGCCAGGACCGTCCGGGAAGCGCTCGATGCCGTTGTGTCCCCCGATGTTGGGGAGCGTGTGCTCGGCGCGGCATTGAGTCAGAGTTCTCTTGCGGAAGTTCCTGAGGATCCGGATCGATTCAAGGAGTTTCTGGGACCGTTTCGCGCTCTCGCGCTGGAGTCCTTGGGGGATGAAGCCACCTCGACACTTTTCGAGGAGCTCGAGCGGTTGGCTGAGCGCGCTATCACCAGCCGCTTCCCCCCGCGCAATGCCTTGGCCCCTCTGCGCTCACGCGGGCGGATCAGCAGCCCAGGCACGAGGCCTTCGTCGCAGGCACCAGCAGGCTATCGCCGTGCTCGCGAGTCGGATGCCCCGAACGCTCCTCACTTTCGCTTAACACCGCAAAAGATTCAGGCGATCCCGCGCGCCTTGGTTCCGGATTTCGGCCCAGCCTTTGAGCACACTTCGAGCACGCCGCCAGATTCCTCGGACTTGCCGCGAGGCATGGCGCGGGCCTTGGGAATGACGAGCACAGCACCTGGAGCGCTACCGAAAGCTGCGCCCCGCGTGATCGTTCTGTGCTCAAGCGACGCTGGCTTGGAGCACGGAATCGTAGATTGGGTGAGCGGGCGGGCGAAGCTGCTCGTGTGTGAGAATCTCAAGGGTCTATTGAGGCTCCTGGATGGCAGTCTCGAACGCCGCGTCGTGGTGTTTGTCGATTGTCGACGGCCCACGGTGCGGCCCATGTCGTTGGCGGCATTGAGTGAAGAGTTGCCGCCAGAGGTAGAAGTGGTGCTGTGGGGCGCGACTCCTGCCCTGGTGAATGAGCTCACCCAGCTTTTCGCGGCCACGCGCCAGTGGATGGTGTGTTCGCCAACCTTGGGTGTCCAAGAGGCGATCGACCGTTGCGTTCAGTTGATGGGTTAATTCGCACTAGCCGTTGTTAATTGGCGACACGGCTTCAGCCAGATCAGGCGTGCTCTTTGCGATCGGCAAAGCTGGCGCGACAGGCTCCAGCATAGGAGAGCTGCCATGCGCCAGCAGGGCAGTGCGCAGAGCCGTGAACGGAAATGCAGGTTCGCCCGTTAATGCTTCCACGAGCTCACGCATGCGGACGGCTCCGGAGGCGTCCACGCGCATGCAAACCTCGAGCACTGTCGCGTTGCCACCGATCTTAGCGCGCTCCAGAAGCGCGTAGGCGTCCGCACCGCCCACCTTCAAGCTGAGGAGCCCCTGTTTGGCATCGATCACCTTCTTGCCACCCTTAACCGTTCGCTCCACGGTCGCCTGCTCTCGAGCCAAAAGCTCGCTCACGCGCGTGACGAGCCAAGGTGTGCCCCCGCGCAGCGCGAGATCCTTCGGATCAAACGCCAAAACGTAGTGTGCTTCATCGATCACTCGCGTTACCGAGCGCTCAGTGAGCGTGAGTGGTCGCGCGTCGAGAAACTGAAGGCCACCTGCCACACCCGCATTCAAGCGCGCCAAGAGTTCGGCGGGAGGCGGGGGATCCAAAAGCTTGGCATCCACATATTCGTCGAGGCTCACAATCCCCAGGCCGAGCGCGGGAGCGAAAGACATGTCGGGGCGTGGATTGAAGCCCTTGGTATAGGCTGTGCGCACGCCAGCCCTGCGGATCACGCGCGGCAGCTCACGGATCAGATCCAGATGCCCCAAGAGCGCCATCGCGCCAGTCTTTGCAAAACGCAGCCTCACGCGCTGCACCTCGCTGCTCCCGGCTCGCTCGGGTCGGTACTGCTCGGGATGAACTTTGCCTTTAGTTTCAAGGATCGGAAGCGCTAGGCGTTGGTTGGGCTCTTTGGCGCCCATCTTATCGAGCCAGTTCACGCGACGTGTGCGCATGGCCGTCATGTCGCAGGCAATCCCGCAATCGTAGCAGACCAACTTTCGCTGATCGGCCGCGGCCTCGGCGACATTGGTGTGATGGATGAAGGTTCCTGCCACCTTGCCGCAGGGTGGACTCAAACGACTATTGAGGGACTTTCGGTACTCCCGCGCCAAAAATCCATCTTCGAGTCCGATGTCAAAATGATCCCAGGGTAGGCGCGCATCCACCGGAATCGTCCCAAGGTAACGTTCCACAACAATATCAAAGCGCTCGAAAGCAGCTTTCCAAACGTCCATCTTGCAGTGGTCGTCCCACGAATCAAAGCGTGCCCCACCGAGATAAGCCGCTTCAATCACATCGCCGAGCGCGCGATCGCCCCGTGCAAAGATGCCTTCAAGCACGGTCGTGCGGGCATCATGTGTTCGAAGCTTCAGCCCGCGTGTTTTCTGAACTTCATTCCTCAAGATCGCTTGCTTGCGCCAGATTTCGTCGAGCTGATCCTGGGCGCACCACTGGAAGGGTGTGTGGGGTTTCGGCACATGCGTTGAAACGCTGACCGTGACTTCCGGCCGCTTACCCACGCGTTTGCCCACTTGCAGTGCATTTCTTCCGACCTGCACGATGCCGAGCACATCTTCGTCGGTTTCGGTAGGCAGGCCGATGATGAAATAGAGCTTCATTCGGCTAAACCCGCGCGAAAAAATGCGCTGCGCCGTTTCCATCAACTGCTCTTCGGTGACATTCTTGTTGATGACATCGCGCATGCGCTGTGTGCCAGCTTCGGGAGCAAACGTGAGCCCCGAGGCGCGCACCTTGCGCATGTCATCCAAAAGATCTTCGCTCAAGCCATAGGCGCGTAGCGATGCCACACTCAGGCTCACGCGTTCGGGCGCCGTTTTCTCCACGAGCGCTTTGATCAACGGCGAGATACAACTCACGTCGGCAGTGGAGAGCGAAGTGAGGCTCACTTCATCTTGACCGCTCTTCTCCAACGCGGAGAGCACCGTATCTATAACCGTTTGCGGATCGCGCTCGCGCACCGGTCGATAGATCATGCCCGCTTGGCAGAAGCGGCAGCCCTCTGTACAGCCACGCGCCACCTCGATGCTCATGCGGTCAAAAATGGCTTCGGGCCCACCCACCGGGCCATCATCCGGGAATGGGAACCGATTGAGATCGGCGAGCAAGCGCCGCACCACGGGAAATGGCGCCGTTTTTTCGGGTTTTACGCCCTTCACGACCTGAAAGCCCGTGTCCGCGTCGAGGACTGTTTCGTAAAGCGATGGAACGTAAACGCCGGCTATCGTCGCCAGGCGTTCCAGGCGTTCTTCGCGTGGCACGCCTTGCTCTTTGAGATCCGCCCACAGCATCGCAATCTCTGTGAGAGCTTCTTCGCCATCGCCGATTAAAATTGCGTCGAAGAACGGAGCCATCGGGTCCGCATGGGTTGCCACTGGGCCGCCAGCGATCACGAGCGGATCATGCTCGCCGCGGTTCACGCTCCTGAGTGGGATGCCACCGATGTCGAGCATGTACAGGATGTTGGTGTAAGTGAGCTCAAATTGAAGCGAGAAGCCCACGACGTCGAAGTCGGAAAGCGGGCGCGCCGATTCAAGCGAAACGAGAAGCTTTCCATGCTCCAGCAACGCCTTGCCCATATCCGGCCAGGGCGTATAGCAACGCTCGGCTAACGTTCGAGGATCATCGTTGAGGATCCGGTACAGGATGCGGTAGCCGAGGTGGCTCATGCCGATGTCGTAGACATCCGGGAAAGCCAGGCAGATGCGCGAGCGTACAGCGTGCCAGTCCTTCAGTCGGGTGCCGTGCTCTTGCCCGGTGTAGCGGTTGGGCTTGAGAACGCTCGGGAGAAACTTGGCGTACGGGTGATCGAGCAGGCTGGTCACGGGCAAATCCCTCGGTTGGGCGGGTGGCGAGAGCGCGAGTTCTACGGGCAAAGTGACGCAACGGCAACTTTTGCCCCGTCGGGCGCGCTTTGTGGTCTGGGGAGTCGGCCTCCACCTGTGCCAAGCTCCCGGCGCCCATGATTCCGAACGGTCCTCTCACACTCGAACCCCTCGCCCGCCCGCCTGAGCTTTCGTGGCAAGTACCGGGCTCCAAGAGCATCACGAACCGGGCGCTGATCTTAGCCGCACTGGCCAGTGGTCAGACTGAACTCGAAGGTGTGCTCACGAGCGATGACACGGAGCACATGCAACGCTGCCTGTCCGCTTTGGGCGTTGAATTCATCGCGACCGGCCCGGCCGGGCTCACGGTCCGCGGTGGGTTTGAACGCCTGCGCGCCTCCGCCACTGACCTCTTCGTGGGGAACAGCGGCACCACGGTGCGATTCTTGACAGCACTTGCTGCGCTTGTTCCGGGCGAAACGAGGCTTGTCGGCGATGAGAATATGGCACGGCGCCCAATCTTGGATTTGGTAGAAGGCTTGCGTCAGTTGGGTGTGGTGGTCGATTGCCCAACAGGGTGCCCACCGCTCATCGTGCGTGGCGGAGCCTTCGAGGGGAAGCGCGTCGGTATGCGCGGGGATCGCTCAAGCCAATACTTTTCGGCTCTGTTGATGGCATTGGCGGCCAGCACCGACTCGGTGGAAGTGGAGGTGCTCGGGAGCTTGGTGAGTCGGCCGTACGTGGACGTGACACGGGCGATGGTGAAAACCTTCGGTGGCCAGATTGATGAGACGGCAACGGGCTATGTGGTTCACCCTGCCAGCTACCGCGGTCAACGCTACAACATTGAGCCTGATGCCTCATCTGCAAGTTATCCATTCGCGCTGGCGGCCGCGAGTGGCGGAAAGATCACTGTGCCGGGCTTGGGCCAAGACGCGCTGCAAGGTGATTACGCGTTCCTCAAGGTGCTCGAGGCCACCGGTGCCGTCGTCGAACGGCGCGTTGGCTCGACCTCAGTAACCTCGAAGGGCAGCCTGCGTGGCTTGCACGTGGATATGCACGACATCTCCGATACGGTGATGACCCTAGCCGCCATCGCACCGACACTCTCTGGGCCAACAACCATCGTTAACGTCGCCAATATCCGAATCAAAGAGACCGATCGCTTGCTTGCCACGGTGACGGAGCTTCAACGGCTGGGTCAGAAAGTGGAGCACGGCGCCGATTGGCTGACGATCGAACCGCAACCGATTCGCCCCGCGACCATCCACTGTTACGAAGATCATCGGATCGCGATGAGCTTTGCCATCCTGGGGCTCGTTCGCTCGGGGATCAGCATCGCTGATCCCGCTTGTGTTTCAAAAACGTACCCGACGTTTTGGGACGATATAGCCCGCGCGTATCGCGCCCAGAACCAGGCTGTGCCCTGGAAGGAAAACGCTGGCGCTTAGGGCTTGGGCAGGTCTGGCGCGGAGTTAATCGGTGTGGGCCGGCTTCGGGCGCGCTCGCGCAATTGCTCTAACAATTCATCCCGGTTGGGCGGGCGGACCAGCTCGCTCACAGGGCGATTGCTCAAGGCTTTGCGGGCTTCACTCGTGGGTAGCGGGGGCGCTAAAACGGCAGCTTCTGCTGCCACAATGACCTCCACCGGCCTGCTTTCGCCCTCCGAACCGCCTGCGATCGGACGTAGGCTGGCGCGCCGCGCGCGGAGAACTGTCAGGATGAATTCCTTGCTGCTCGGCGTGACGCGGCGGATCCGAAGCTTCGGGCCTCCGGGGCGGGCGCCTTTCGCAGGAGCGTAGCCTTCGACCTCACCTTCGACCCGGATTAACTGCAGGCCCGACGCGAGCGCGATCTCGCAACGAACGAGTGTTCCGATGGGCAATTCGGGCTCCCCGAGCGCAATGATTCCGTCCTTCTGAATCGCCCAGCTCTCCGCCGCAATGAACTCCACCTGCGTCTGGTACGGCCTGACAATGCGGAGAACCTTGGGGGTGGTCATGGGGATCCTTACGCCGTGGCGAAGTCCTCGTCGGTGATTTCGTCGTCCACGATCGCCGCGCCGTCCTCATTCTCGTCGAGTTCCATCCACTCGTTGCCTTTGGGGCCTGGCTCGACCCATTCTTGTGGGTTGCTGGCATCCGGCTGGGAGCTCTCCACGTTCACAGCGTTCGCTGCGATCGGAACCGGGCTAGTCACTTCAGGAACCGCCGGCTCGGCGGGCAAATTGGCCCCGATCGAAGCTGCCTCCGGCGTGGTCTCGGTGGCCTCGGCCGCTGGAACCACCACGGGCTCCAAATAGCCGTGATTGGCGGCAATTTTGGGTGTGACGATCGTGTCGAAAAGGTGCGCCAACGGGATGTACTCAACCAACGTCTCGGGCGGCATGGCCACCAAGAGGTCGCTATCGGCAAACGGCCGACCTGCGTGCCCCGAACTCAAGGCCTGTTGAATAATCTTTCCGAGCTCAGCTTTGGGCAATCGAATGGCGAGTTCAGCTACGGTGACGCCTTCCACAATGTCTCGATGAGTTAACAGCTGGTCTGTGAGCGCTCGCTCCAGCATGAAGGCGAGATGGCGTTTGGCGATCGCGTATTCTTCCTTCTTGCTCAGGGTCGCGTTCCAGAAATCGCCCTCGGTGAGGAAGGCCCAGAGTTTCTTGTCATTCAGGAAACGGACTCGATCGTCCGGCGCGAACACTGAGATGACGGCCGAAGCATCTGCTTCGCCTTCCGAGAGTGCGATCAAGAGATCTTCCGCGGCCGATTGCCAGGATTTTTTCAGAGCGATCTTCTGCTTCAAGCCAGTCGTGTGTTCCAGGATCTGTCCTCGCAGCGCTGGCTGGTTCGCGAGACCCTCCATGATCGCGGTGGGTGGAAAATGCCGGACAAAATCTTCGGCTGAGCGTCTTCCAATCTGGAGTGCGTGCTCAATCAGGTGTGCCAGAAACCTCTGGCGCCCCTCGGGGAGTTTGGACTCAAACGTTGAGCGGGTTTGATCTGAAATGTTCGCGGCGTCTGTCGCATCAGCCATAGAATTACCTCGGGTTGACGAGCCCACGCTCGTCGCAGTTTACATACGTGCGATTACGCGAAATATTAACCTGATTGCTACACCTTGTGCGCCAGCCGTCGCAACCACTTTCGATCACAGCCGCTCACACTTCGTAGTGTCCATCTGTTGCGAACTTTGGCGCCTAGAAAGAAAGAGTTAGATTTGCCGTTGAAGTGGTGCCTGTGAACGGGGCCATGCGGGCAGCCAACATGGCGTCCCTCACGCAGCGGCTGATTTCAGTAAGCCCGTCACCGCTAACTTGGACATCGGTCGCTTGACCCGAGGGTGCGAAGCTCACCGCGATTAGTGCGCGGCCGGTGACGCGCTTGGCTAGAGCGCAGTGTTTTGCAAAGGGAATGCGGGTCTTCGCGGCATTTAGCGCGTCGTTCGCGTCGAAACGTTTTGGGGCGCGGGCTCCAAGATCGGCCTTGGCAGCGGCCTTCGAGAACATGTTCAGGAAGCCGCTATCTTCGGCGCTCTTCGGTAAAGCTATGTCTGGTGTGCTCGGCGGGCTCGGCTCCTGGGTCGCTGTACTGCTCGGCTCCGGTTTGATCTCCACGCTTGGTGGAGGACTGGGTTCGGAGGGCTTGGCGCTGACGGGCACCGACTGAACGGATGAGCCGCTCTCGACCGTTTTCTCTCCGGGAAAGAGCGCAATCCCGAGGATGATTGCCGCGATCACCAGTACAGCGAGCGCGCCCAACAACAAAACCTTCTTGCTGGACGCCCGGAAATCCGGAGCCTCCAGCGTGTCCGCGGTCGTGAACGCAACTTGCGAAGTGGTAGGTGGTTGGCTCGCCGTGCGCGGACGGTATTCGGCATTCAAGGTTCGGAGCGCGCCAAGTGCCTTCAACGCATCCTCAGCTCCCGGAACGGGTTCATTGGGGAGGATGCCAAAAATATCTGTTTGGGTACGTGTGATCGAATCTTCGTGAACTGCTCGGGAAGCGGGCTGAGGCCGCTGCGCCTTGGGGCGCGATTTCACTTCGAGCTCCATCAGCGGATTTCGAAAGGCGACGGTCGGCTCGTCGGCAAAGTCGTCACCGTCTTCAAATGGAACGGCGGCTGGCTCTTCCGGCCAAGGAAACGCGGGCTTGACGGGCTTGGCCGCGGGAATGTGCGCCTTCAATTCGGGAATATTTGCGATCGGCTGCCAGTCGGGCATGCCAATACGCCACACCAAGGTCTCTGCAGTCGCTCGGCCCTGTTGAATAGCGAGAATAAGAGCCGCGTTCGTGAGCTCAGCATCCGATCCTGCCAGGTCGACCGCCCACAGGGACTCAAGCGCTGGACCCGAATTCGGGGGAGCGGAGGAGCGGACTTCGAGCGCTCTGGCTTCTGGTTGGGCCGGGGAGAGTGGACGCTTGGGTGCTGGGGGAGGAGAAGCAGGTTTCTTGACGGGCGGCTCGGGATCGGAATCGGGCGGTGGCCTGCTGGCGCGAATGGCCGACGGCGACGCCGCAGGGGTCGGGCGTCGGAAGCTGGTTTGAGTCAACGGCGCGGTTGGGCGTTCAAACGTTGCCTTCGGCTTGGGAAGCTGAGTCGGCAGTGCTTTTGCTGAAAGCAGCGGACCTTTCGCAGGTGCAGGTGCAGGTGCAGGTGCAGGTGCAGGTGCAGGTGCAGGACCTTTAACCACAGGCTCACGCCGAATCTGCGCGGCGGATTTCTCAGCCGCCTTGAGTGATACGGCTGGAATTGCGGGGTTGGTGGTCTTGGAGGATTTGGCGTCGAACGGCTGGCGCGTCAGCGCACCCGACGTGAACGCAGCCTTCTTGACCGCCGGCGTGTCGAGTTTAGGCGGCGGCGTGTCGAGTTTAGGCGGCGGCGGCGTGTCGAGTTTCGTCTCTGCCGTCTTCGTTGCTTCGTCGCGCGCGTCGATGCGGATCGGATTGCCGCAGCTCTTGCACTTCAGGGTGACGATTTTGCCAGCCACACGACGTTCATAAATATCCGGTGGGATATTGAACGCTTTGTTGCAACCGGTGCAGTGAATGGCCAACGTCATGTTCGAAGCAGCTCGATCCGAAACGCACTCGCGTGCGTCAGATCGCCAAGCCTTCTCTAGCTTAAAGGAATCGGCAGCCTTGGCTGCTATTTAAGTGGCAGCCCGCATTCTTGGTCGATGCCGTTGCGGCCCGTCGATTCGGTCTGCCGGACGGTTTGGTGTCGGATTCATCAGCTAGAAGACGAAACCGAGCGAAAAACGAATATCAATATAAGCGGGATCGAACTGTCCGTTCAGTGGCTCCGGCTTCGCATTCGCCGCGTTTCGGTCGAGTGCGATCAGCTGATCGGAGCTCGGGCAATCGGTGGTGACCGACGCTACCGAAGCGTTCGCGAAACAGCGGCGCTCCTTATTGAGTTCCACGCCTAAGCCAATGCCGCCCGCGATCGTGAAGGCTCCAAAGCGACGATGTGAGCCCAAGAAGCCCATCAATCGGCGCTCGGTGTGCACCACGCTATCAATCTCTCCCTGTTTGTCGCGGGTCAGATACTTAATGCTGTAGTTCGTCAAGTAGAGGCGAAGTACGGACCCTTTGAACGGCTTTCCGTCCAGCCAGAAACCAGCGCCGATGGAACTCCCCGCGAGCGGTCCCCAGCCGTTCGATTTTTGAAACAGAATGTCCGGTTGCCCCTGAAAATTGAACGCCGGTGGCGCTTCAGTCGTCACAAACTGGGGAACTGCTTCAACCGTCATGAAGTCGAGAGCTTCAACTTCAAGCTCCAATCCAAGCCTGCCATTGATGACCCAATTGAATGGATCGAGGCGCACGGAAAACTCTGGCCGATCCGACTTTTCTGCTGGGGGTGTCGGGGTCTGGGCGCCGTATGGCGGGGCCTGCGGCGGAGGTGTCCAAGGCGCGGGCGCCTGGGCAAATGCCGGAGTCGCCACCAAGCCCAACCCTACAACCCACACCCATTTCGCGATCCGTAAGCCACCTACCGACATGCACCACAGCATAGGGCCCCGGCTCGCTTCAGGCGAGAGCTTCGCGGCCGTGTTCGCTGCCAAGAGGTTGCTCCCGCGGTTGCTTGTGGTGCTGCCCCGCCAGATGGCACGATAGGGCCCTCTCATTTGCGTCGCTCCACGCGACAAGGTGCCGACATGCCATTATCCATCCAGGTTTCGCCCCTTGCTAACTTTCTCGAAACCGATTGCGATCTCCTCGCGCTCACCGCCTACGAGAAGGACTGGTTGCATCAACCAGCCATCGCGAGTGTCAATCAACGCTTAGGTCAGTCGCTCGCTGGCTACGCCAAGAGCGCCGATTTTTCGGGCAAAGCAGGCCAGGTTTTGGAAGTTGCCAGCGTTGGACAAATCAAGGCACGTCGTGTGGTCTTGATCGGAGTCGGAGCGCCTGGCTCCACCAATGAGGTCACGTGTCGCGTAGCTGCCGCTAGTGTCGCTCGGTTGGCGCTAGGTCAAAACGCGAAGACGCTCGGTTTGGTTCCCCCCGATGGTGCGGACTTTCGAGCGCTCGGCGAAGGCTTGGGCCTTGGTGCTTACCGGTTCACGAAGTACCTAACTGGCACCAACCAGCCAAAAGCCAGCCTGGACAAAGCCCTCGTCTTTCAGGCGGGCAAGTCCAGTGAGCACCACAAGAAGCACCTTGAGCTCGGACGGCGGGTTGCGGTGGCTGTCTGCCACGCGCGCGACGCCGTGAATGAACCGCCGAATGAACTCTACCCCGAACGCTTGGCGGAGTTGTGTCGCAAGATCTGCCAACCCTACAGGATCCCAGTCAAAGTCACCAACAAGAAGGGGATCGATGCGCTCGGGATGAAGCTGTTCAGTGCGGTTGGGCAAGGTAGCGTTCACGAGCCGCAATTGATCCACATGACCTACAAGCCCGCGGGAGCGAAGAAGAAGCTTGTATTTGTCGGCAAGGGGCTCACCTTTGATTCGGGTGGGCTTTGCATCAAGCCAGCGCCCGGAATGGGGGAGATGAAGAGCGACATGGCCGGTGCCGCAGCCGTCATGGGCCTGATGGCGGCACTGGGTGAGCTCAAGCCGAAGGTAGAAGTGCACGGCATCATCGGATCCGCGGAAAATATGCCGGATGGCAACGCTTACCGGCCGGGAGACATCTTTGGCTCGCTCAACGGCAAAACTGTCGAAATTATCAACACGGATGCCGAAGGCCGGCTCGTCTTGGCAGATGTCTTAGCTTACGCAGCCAAACTAAAACCGGCAGCCATGATCGATGCGGCGACGCTCACCGGAGCAATGGTCGTGGCACTTGGCAAGACGTGCACCGGCTTTTTCTCAACAGAAGATGCGCTTGCCACCAAGCTGCTTGATGCCGCGCGCGCAGCGGGCGAAGGCATGTGGAGAATGCCGCTCTTGGATGAGCTTGGTGAGCAGCTGAAGAGTGACGTCGCCGATCTCAAGCACACCGGCGACCGCTTCGGCGGCGCCATCAGTGCTGCACTTTTTCTTCGAGAGTTTGTCGGAGGGGTCCCCTGGATCCATTGTGACATTGCTGGGCCTTCGTACTCAGAACGCGCGCGCGGCCTGCATCCCAAGGGCGGCACTGGACACCCGGTGCTCACCTTCCTGAAATTCGTCGAGAATTTCGCTTGAATCTAGAGTTCTGAATGTCGATCGCGCCGAGCCCTGAGCTTCGGAGCCTGCGGGCCAACATGCTGTTGCCTGGCGTTTACGCTTGGTTCAGCACCGTTGCGTATCCCGCCTTCGCCACGAGCTCCCTGCTGGCGCGTACGTTTGCGGTGCTTTCAGCGTGTGCGCTGGTTGCGGGCGCATGGTTTTTGCGTTCCAGGCCTGTCGTTGGGCGAGCCTTTGGTGTTTACGCCTTCATTGGTTTCGCGCTCGCGACCTGGGTTTCCGTGGGGAGCGGCTTGCAACTGCTGGGAGCCTCACCCGTGCGGCCTGCAGTGGGTGCGCTCGGCTGGTTACTCTTTGCTTTTGGTTGGGGTTATCTGAGGCAGCGTGGGAACGTACCCGAACAAGATCCACGGGCTATCCCAGGTCCTCCGTTGGTTCCTCGCGCGGAGCTCAGCCCGCTTACGTCGCTGGTGTTTGCCTTGAGTTTGCTCGGTTCGCTTGGGATCTTGGCCCTGGCCTGGCGCGTCGAACGGCCTGCCCAAGCGCTCCTCGCGCACGCAGTCGCGGCCGCGGCGGTGGTGTGGCTGATGAGCGCCTCGGCTCGTGTGAGCACTTCGTTAGGCGAGAAGAAAACTCTGCCCTCGTCGAGGCGTCGCCTCAACGCTGCGGCGCGTGCACTCTCCGGGCTTATCCTGGCCTTTGCCGTGGGTTCGGTTTGGATCCTCTTGCGATGAGCTACCATCCGAAAGCTATGGAGAGCGCGGCATGACGGGTCGACTCATTGACGTGCTCAGCGTTGTTTTGCTCCTGGTCGCGCTGCTTGCGTTCGCCGGCGGGATCTATTCGCTCGGGATAGCCAAGGACGTTCAGGCGCTTTACCTGCTGATCATTGGGGCGCTCGCCCTCCGCTCGGCCACCGATCTGTTGCGTCCGGCTGGAGGAGTGCGTTGAACTCGCAAGTGCTGGCTCTCTGGTGTGGACACGGTCTGCTAAGCCTAGCCGTGGCAGGTTGCGGGAAGGTGCCGACCCCGACCATGGCCGAGGGATCGCTCCCTCCTGGCCAGATTGCAGGCGTGGGGCCCAATGCAGTTACAGGGTCACTCCTTAAACGTGCAGCCGTGGCAGGTCACACACCGCTCGACCAGACGCTTCAAGGCATCACCGCCGATTTGCTGTTTGGTTTGGAAGCCGAGCGCGTCTTGCCGAACGGTGTGGTGCAGCAGGTTGAGCGAGCGGGACTGGCGCGGGCGCTGCTCGAACGCGTGAAGCTGGAAGAACAACCGAAAGGCGCTCTTTCAGCAGCGGACCGTGCGCGTCTGATGGAGAGGTTGTGGCTTCAGGTGGAACGCCCGCCCAGCGTTCGAGTCACGCACGCCGTTGTGCTGCTGGATGCTGCGAACAAGGGCGAAGTGGAGGCGAAGGCTGTGGCCGAGGCCCTTCGCCAAGCAACTGCGGGGGCGATCAGCCCCGCTGACTTTATAGCTAAGGCGCAAGCAGTTCCGGTCGGTAAGTTCTCGCTGCGGACCGAATCATTGCCTCCGGTGACAGCTGATGGGCGTGTGGTCAATCTTGATACGGCCAACCAACCCGGCGATCCAAGTCAGCGTTTCGAGCTCGAGTTTGCTCGCGCCGCCAACGCCCTGAAAGGCGTCGGCCACCAAAGTGAAGTCATCCGTTCAAGCTACGGCTATCACGTGATTCGACTCGACGAAGAACTCCCTGCGTTCCAGCTTCCGCCGGCGGAGGCGCAAGCAATCCTCAGCCAAGCCCTCACTACGGAGCGGACCGCAGAACGGCTCCGCAAACTAACGGAGCCGCCGAATGCTGAGCGCCCTGTCCAGTTGGAGCGCTCGGCACGCGAGCTACTCGGGAAGATAACGCTGGAGCCCTAGGAAGTGATGGCCAGCGACAGAAGCCCGCGTCAACGCCCTCTTCCTCGCAACCAGATGTCGCCTTTTGGCGAAATCCTTGAGACGTTTCGCACGGCCGGCGGCATCGTCGCCGCGGTGCTTGTTGATCGCGAAGGCGAGACGGTCGATCTCTCACACGATGGCGAGGCGTTCGACGTGCTGGTGGCGGCGGCCGAATGGCAACTGGTGATGAAGCTTCTTCGGGCGGTTGGTGCACCGAAATGGCCCCCCGCAACCGAGCTTGTCGTGCGCGCAAAGCGCCGCAGCTTCGCAATCTTCGTCATTGAGGAGGGATACTGTCTGGTGTGCCTCCTCAGGCGACACGGCTTCGAGATCTCGCAGCGGGCCACATCGACCGCAATTCGAGAGATTGTCGCCGAGGCAGGCTGGGCGAATCGGACCCATTCCGACCGACCCCCGCCAGGCCCTGAGCGCTGGAAACGTGTTGAAGTTCAGGTTACCAACATGGACAGTCGAAGGCCGTCCGCCGTGTGGCAGGAAGGTGAGTGGCAGACGATTAACATCTTAGGTCGCTACGCAGCCGCGTTCTTAGCCCGCGGTGAAGTGGGATACCGGGCTCAGTTCGAATCAGGAGAAGAGCTGACTCTCGTGCGCGAGCCGCTCGGTCGATGGTATTGCGACCGTTAGATAGGATGGGGGCCATCACCCTGTGGATTACCGGTTCATCGAGGAAACGGCACCCAAGGTTGAGCACTGACGCCACCCTGTTCGAGCGGGTAGGCACGGCCAACGAAGGGGAGCAGCGAGCCAGAACGCGGTCAAAGAGCCGATAAATCAGCCAAAATCCCGGGCGATCAGCCGCCCGTACATTTTTCGATCAAAAGGACTTGCCTTGTTCGGCGACCCAAGCCATATACGCCGCCCCTCGGCAACGCCGGGGTGCTCGCAGCAAGGGAATACCTGAACTGGAGCCGCAGCGAACGAATCAAGGCGCTGGAAAACAATAAGGAAATCAGAACTTTCCGAGTTGACTCCAGCATCCACTGAAACTAAGCTTCCGGCCCCCTTCGGGAATCCTTCCCCTCGTTCCTTGAAAACTGAGTCCTATTAAAACGCAATAATCGCGTAGGTTATCGCGGTGTTGTGAGCCATCACAGCACACGCGAATATAGCGAACAATAAATGGCATCTGAAGCAGTTAGCCTGTTTCAAGATCGCCCGGATTCAAACTGGAGAGTTTGATCCTGGCTCAGAACGAACGTTAGCGGCGCGCCTAACACATGCAAGTCGTGCGAGAAAGGGCTTCGGCCCCGGTAAAGCGGCGCACGGGTGAGTAACACGTAGGTAACCTACCCTCGAGTGGTGGATAACCCTCCGAAAGGAGGGCTAATACAGCATAAGGCCACGGCTCTTCGGAGCTGCGGTCAAAGTGGGCCTCTTCATGAACGCTCACGCTTGAGGATGGGCCTGCGGCCCATCAGCTTGTTGGCGGTGTAAAAGACCACCAAGGCTAAGACGGGTAGCTGGTCTGAGAGGATGAACAGCCACACTGGAACTGAGACACGGTCCAGACTCCTACGGGAGGCAGCAGTGGGGAATCTTGCGCAATGGGCGAAAGCCTGACGCAGCGACGCCGCGTGAGCGATGAAGGCCTTCGGGTTGTAAAGCTCTGTGGGGAGAGAAGAATAAGTGCAAGCTAATATCTTGCATGATGACGGTATCTCCTTAGCAAGCACCGGCTAACTCTGTGCCAGCAGCCGCGGTAATACAGAGGGTGCAAACGTTGTTCGGAATTACTGGGCGTAAAGCGCGTGTAGGTGGCCTTGCAAGTCGGATGTGAAATCCCGCGGCTCAACCGTGGAAGTGCATTCGAAACTGCAAAGCTAGAGTCCTGGAGAGGAAGACGGAATACTTGGTGTAGAGGTGAAATTCGTAGATATCAAGTGGAACACCGGTGGCGAAGGCGGTCTTCTGGACAGTGACTGACACTGAGACGCGAAAGCGTGGGGAGCAAACAGGATTAGATACCCTGGTAGTCCACGCCGTAAACGATGAGTGCTAGGTGTCACGGGCTTTGACCCTCGTGGTGCCGAAGCTAACGCGTTAAGCACTCCGCCTGGGGAGTACGGCCGCAAGGCTAAAACTCAAAGGAATTGACGGGGGCCCGCACAAGCGGTGGAGCATGTGGTTTAATTCGACGCAACGCGCAGAACCTTACCTGGGCTAGAAAATACAGGAAAGCGGGTGAAAACTCGCCGTGCCTTTCGGGGAATCTGTAGTTAGGTGCTGCATGGCTGTCGTCAGCTCGTGTCGTGAGATGTTGGGTTAAGTCCCGCAACGAGCGCAACCCTTGCCGTTAGTTGCCATCATTAAGTTGGGCACTCTAACGGGACTGCCGACCTTTAAGTCGGAGGAAGGTGGGGATGACGTCAAGTCCTCATGGCCCCTACGTCCAGGGCTACACACGTGCTACAATGGTCGGTACAAAGGGTCGCAAACCGGTGACGGCAAGCTAATCCCAAAAAACCGGCCTCAGTACAGATAGGAGTCTGCAACTCGACTCCTTGAAGTCGGAATCGCTAGTAATCGCTGATCAGCATGGCAGCGGTGAATACGTTCCCGGGCCTTGTACACACCGCCCGTCACACCATGGAAGTTGATTGCTCCAGAAGTGGCTGCTCCAACCCGCAAGGGAGGAAGGTCCCCAAGGAGTGATTGGTAACTGGGGTGAAGTCGTAACAAGGTAGCCGTAGGGGAACCTGCGGCTGGATCACCTCCTTTCTAAGGAGCTTTGTCAGCAGCTTCGGCTGCACTTGAGACAAGCACCTAAGGTCAAAGCCTCGCGATCGTAGACTGGCATCGACACTCCGCTATGTGTCACTCGCCAGGCACGCGCCATTAAATAGGACTCAGTTTTGAGGGACCGAGGAGTAGTCCCCGCTCAGGGCCAGTAGCTCAGCTGGTTAGAGCGCACGCCTGATAAGCGTGAGGTCGGCAGTTCAAGTCTGCCCTGGCCCACTTGCCTTTATGTGGGTCGCGGGGCCCCGGCCCCGCTCCTAACGAGCAAGCCGCTGACTATTGGGGCCCCGACCCCAAAACGGTCAATCAAGCTGGGGCGGGACACCCGCCGATAGGTAACACCCTCCTAAGTCGCCCACTGATGGGCGAGAGTCTCAAGGTCACCTGTAATGGGTAACGCCCCTTTCCAGATCACCCGTTGATTTAGAATCCCCTCCCAAGTCACCCGTTGAAGGGTAGCCCCTCAGGTATCCCGTTGATGGGGCCGGGGCCCCATCAACCACAAAAACGGGGCTGTAGCTCAGCTGGGAGAGCGCCGGCTTTGCAAGCCGGATGTCATCGGTTCGATCCCGATCAGCTCCACCCAAGCTCTGAAAAAGAGCCAAATCTTCCCCAGATCTTAGGATCTGGCATAAGTCACAGTACTTAATTCGGCATTAGCCGCCTGATCTCTGACAACTAAATAAGAAAACTGGAATCTGCACACGGCACAGTGCGAACCAAAAGGTTCTAACGTGTCCGCGATGAACAGATTTCAGCGTCCTAACTAGCAAGTTCAAATTGGCTGCAAGTCAGTTTGAGCAGGGTAATGAAATGTAATGTATCGCGTTGGTGTCGGAAGGCGAGAGAAACCGAGTCTCTTTCCTCTTGTTTGTTGATGTTTACCGGGTGCTGCGAAAGCAAATCCAAGTAAACCGATCGGACTCCGAGCATCAGCAAGGATGCGTGCCTTAGGGATAAGGTTAAGTTAGAAAGGGCGCACGGTGGATGCCTAGGCGATGAGAGGCGATGAAGGACGTGGATAGCTGCGAAAAGCTCCGGGGAGTTGCTAACAAACTTTGATCCGGAGATCTCCGAATGGGAAAACCCGCGCAGGGACTACCTGCCAGGCGTTAGTGAATTCATAGCTAACGTCGGCCAACCCGGGGAACTGAAACATCTAAGTACCCGGAGGAAAAGAAATCAAACGAGATTCCCCTAGTAGTGGCGAGCGAAAGGGGAAAAGCCCAAACCGTCGCAAGACGGGGTTGTGGGGCTCTTCATACGGTGAGATTCGATAGTAGAACGTACCTGGAAAGGTCGGCCATAGAGGGTGACAGCCCCGTATATGAAATTAGAATCGAGCTAGAGGAGTACCCGAGTACCACAGGACACGTGTAATCCGGTGGGAATCTGGGAGGACCATCTTCCAAGGCTAAATACTACTCATCGACCGATAGTGAACTAGTACCGTGAGGGAAAGGTGAAAAGAACCTCTGTTAGGGGAGTGAAATAGAACCTGAAACTGTGTGCCTACAAGCAGTGGAAGCACTATGGCCGCAAGGCAATGTGTGACCGCGTACCTTTTGCATCATGAGCCTGTGAGTTACGATGTGTGGCAAGGTTAAGCCGTAAGGTGTAGCCGAAGCGAAAGCGAGTCTTAAAAGGGCGTACAGTCGCGCATCGTAGACCCGAACCCCGTGCGATCTACCCATGTCCAGGTTGAAGGGCGGGTAACACCGCCTGGAGGACCGAACGCACCGTAGTTGAAAATACGGGCGATGAGGTGTGGGTAGGAGTGAAAGGCTAATCAAGCCGGGAGATAGCTGGTTCTCGCCGAAATATATTGAGGTATAGCCTCGGGTGAATTGCGTCGGAGGTAGAGCACTGGATGGACTAGGGGTCTTACCGGACTACCAAACCCAACCAAACTTCGAATGCCGATGACAACTGCCCGGGAGTCAGGCTGCGGGAGATAAGTTTCGTAGCCGAGAGGGAAAGAGCCCAGATCGTCAGCTAAGGTCCCCAAATCTGAACTAAGTGTAAAAGGATGTGGGAGCGCATAGACAACCAGGAGGTTGGCTTAGAAGCAGCCATCCTTTAAAGAAAGCGTAATAGCTCACTGGTCAAGCGAGCCCGCGCCGAAAATGTAACGGGGCTAAAGTTCAGTACCGAAGCTACGGGCTTTCGAAAGAAAGCGGTAGGCGAGCGTTCTTACGGAGATACACGGTAGACGGTAACGACTGCTAACGGCCGTAAGAAGTGAATATGCAGGCATGAGTAGCGATAAACCGGGTGAGAAACCCGGTCGCCGTAAGCCCAAGGTTTCCTGGGGTAGGATAATCCTCCCATGGGTGAGTCGATCCCTAAGCCGAGGCCGAGAGGCGTAGGCGATGGAAAGCAGGTTAATATTCCTGCACCACTAAGGGTGGCGTTGAGACGAGCAGGGACGGAGAAAGGTAGCTCAGCACGGCGCATGGTTGTCCGTGTTCAAGCAGGTAGGCTGGCTCTCTAGGACCCGTTAGGGACAAACGGAGAGTCAAGGCCGAGACGTGATGAGGTCAGCTCCTAGAGCTGGACACTGAGTAATCCTATGCTTCCTAGAAAAGCTGCGCGTGGAGCCTCTTTAGTGATCGTACCGAAAACCGACTCAGGTGGGCGGGGTGAATATCCCAAGGCGCGTGAGAGAACCCTGGTTAAGGAACTCGGCAAATTTGCACCGTAACTTCGGGAGAAGGTGTGCCCCTAGGCGTGATCGGATTTACTCCGTAAGCGCTCGGGGGTCGCAGTGAAATGGCGGTTGTGACTGTTTACTAAAAACACAGGACTCTGCGAAGTCGTAAGACGACGTATAGGGTTTGATGCCTGCCCGGTGCTGGAAGGTTAAGGGGATACGTCAGGAAACGAAGCGTTGAACCGAAGCCCCAGTAAACGGCGGCCGTAACTATAACGGTCCTAAGGTAGCGAAATTCCTTGTCGGGTAAGTTCCGACCTGCACGAATGGCATAACAACATCCGCACTGTCTCGACCAGGGACTCAGCGAAATTGCATAGGGGGTGAAGATGCCCTCTACCCGCGGCAAGACGGAAAGACCCCATGAACCTTTACTGTAACTTGGCAGTGATTTTCGGGTTGTTCTGCGTAGCATAGGTGGGAGGCTTTGAAGCCGGACTTCTGGGTTCGGTGGAGCCACCGTTGAAATACCACCCTGGACAATCTGGGACTCTAACCTGCATCCGTGATCCGGATGAGGGACACTGCCTGGTGGGCAGTTTGACTGGGGCGGTCACCTCCAAAAACGTAACGGAGGTGTGCGAAGGTTCCCTCAGGCTGATTGGAAACCAGCCGTAGAGTGCAAACGCATAAGGGAGCTTTACTGTGAGACCGACAGGTCGAGCAGTTGCGAAAGCAGGTGTTAGTGATCCGGTGGTCCCGTATGGAAGGGCCATCGCTCATCGGATAAAAGGTACTCTGGGGATAACAGGCTGATCGCGCCTGAGAGTTCACATCGGCGGCGCGGTTTGGCACCTCGATGTCGGCTCGTCACATCCTGGGGCTGGAGCAGGTCCCAAGGGTTCGGCTGTTCGCCGATTAAAGTGGCACGCGAGCTGGGTTTAAAACGTCGTGAGACAGTTTGGTCCCTATCTGCCGTGGGCGTAGGACACTTGAGAGGAGCTACCTACAGTACGAGAGGACCTGGGTGGACGTACCTCTGGTGAGCCGGTTGTCAGGCCTCTGGCATAGCCGGGTAGCCATGTACGGAACAGATAACCGCTGAAAGCATATAAGCGGGAAGCTGGCCTCAAGACTAGGTGTCCCTGCCGTAAGGCACTAAAGGCCCCTTGTAGACTACGAGGTGATAGGCTGGGTGTGAAAGCGTGGCAACGCGTGGAGCTAACCAGTACTAATAGGCCGTGAGACTTGACCTTATTCTCTAAGGCAACCATCTAAGTTGACGCTCGGAGTCCGGGCGAAAGAAGCTCATCGTTGAGCTTCGACGAGCAACGATACTACGTGATACGCATAGTTACCCTAGGTCGGCACCAAAACGCTGACCTGCTCGAGATTAGGACGCCCCCAGTTTTCCGGTGGTTTTGTCGAAGAGGCCATACCCGATCCCATCCCGAACTCGGAAGTCAAGCTCTTCGGAGCCGATGGTACTGCATGGGAAGCCGTGTGGGAGAGTAGGACGCCGCCGGGGATTAATTTAGAAAAGGCTCTGATCTTAAGTGATCAGGGCCTTTTCGCTTTTTGTCGTTTGTGGCTCGGACATCGACTAGATAGTTGACTTTAAATTTCACGTCTTTATTCTAAAGGCATGTATTGTAGATGGGTCGAACCACACTGGGAGCGCAAGCTGTCGGCTCCCTATGTACATATCGTTTTCGGGGCGCGCCAGGTCGGTAAAACCACGCTCCTGAAGTCGCTCCTGCCAGGCGATGCGACTGTCGTCGACTTGGCCCGACCGCGTGAGCGCTTGCAGTACCTGAGTGATCCTGACTTGCTGGTCCGCCTTTGCCAGGGCCTTCCGGAGCGCACGAGACCACACACCGTGTTCGTGGATGAGGCGCAATCAGTGCCCGCAGTGTTTGATGCGATCCAATACCTCTACGACGCCGACAAGAACCGTTTTCGATTCGTCGTCTGTGGTAGCTCGGCGCGCAAGTTACGCCGCTCGGGCGCAAACCTTCTTCCCGGTCGCAGTTTTCTCCACCGGCTGTTTCCGCTCACGCTGGCGGAGCGCCCGGCGCTACAAGTTTTACCTGAGGGCTTTGAGTCCATTCTCCCGTTCACGTTAGCCACAACCAAGGCATCGCCAGCATTTCCTAAGGCCGATCTCTTAGAGCGGCTGGCTTGGGGTGAGCTGCCTGGCGTCGTTACTGCAGAGGTGGAGCACCGCAGTGATCTCTTGGCCACGTACGCGATGGTGCACCTCGAAGAGGAAATGCGGCGCGAAGCGATGGTGCGCGATTGGCCTGCTTTTGTGAGGTTTCTGCGATTGGCCGCTACAGAGTCCGGGCAGATCCTCAATTACTCCAAGATTTCGCGTGAGGCGGGCATCACAGTTCCTACCGTCAAAAGCCACTACCAGTTGCTGGAGGATATGTTTCTGGGCTTCCGTGTTCCGGGATTTTCGGGAAGTTCGCGGCGCACGTTGCTTGGCACGGATCGCTTTTTCTTCTTCGATCTCGGTATCCGTCATGCGGCTGCCGGACTGGAGTCCAGTCCAGCGGCGGTGAGCATGCAACCGGGGCCTCTATTCGAACAATGGGTCGGCATTGAGCTTTGGAAGCGTCTGCAATATCTCGGCACGGGTAAGCTCTACTACTTGCGAACCAAGGATGGAGCCGAGGTGGATTTCATCTTGGAGCGCGATGGGGCGTTAATCCCGATTGAGGTGAAGTGGACGGAGAGGCCTAGCTTGGCTGACGCGAGGCACTTGCGGACGTTCATGGCAGAGCACCCCCGGGTGGCTCGCCGGGGTTTCATTGTTTGTCGGTGCCACGCGCCGCTCGCTTTGGATGAGCGGATTACGGCTATCCCGTGGTGGGGTTTGTAGCCAGGAGTCGCCGGCGACAGGCTTTGGAGCGAAGCGTGCGGCCTACAGCGGTGCCGATGTCAGGGAGATGCGCCTCCACTGCAGCGCCACGCGGAGTCTTGGGGGTAGGAGGCCGGCAGGGTCAATCCAACGAAAGCCTCCGATGGAAATATCAGGGTCCGCTTCGGGTCAGGTTTCGTTCGTTCGTTCGTTCGTTCGTTCGTTCGTTCGTTCGTTCGTTCGTTCGTTCGTTCGTTCGTTCGTTCGTTCGTTCGTTCGTTCGTAAATACATCGCGTGCGAACTCGGTGAAGCGAGAAACTGCGAGGACGAGGTGCGTTCGGTTGGTGACGTTGGCGCGAGCCAGGATCGCAGTTAGCAGGTGTTCGACGTTCTTTTCGCTGCACTTCATCCGGTGCGAGATCTCCTTGTTGGAAAAGCCTCGAATGACCTCCAACAACGCGATTGTTTGGGTTGCTGACAGCTGCCATTGCGCAGCCGCAAGCGTGGCCCCTACTCGAATAGGTTCCCACCGCGACGACGGTCGCGTCCCAGATCGACTCGATCCCACTTTTCCCGCCTAGCACGAAAATTGGTTGGACGCGAGCTGGAGCAGACGTTGCCGAGACCCCACCAAACCGTGGGGGAACCCCCCATAGGAAGGCTCTCCAGCGTGAGCTACATGGGAGACAAGAGGGACCCCCAGATGTTTTGGAAGCGGCGCGGCAAAGCTGCTGTCTTCCATCTGGTTGTCTGGAGATCGAACTAACATATAAAGGATTTTCAAATGCAGCAAAATAGCAAAACTGTGATGCGTACTCATGGAACAGAGGGGATCTTTGTTCTTATTCTTGGTCTTCTACTAAGCTTCTTCCCAGGTTGTGCTTCCGAGCCCCTCGAAGAGGGCGCAACTTCCGGTGAGGTGGCTCTGCATTCAGAGCCTTTGGTAGCAGATGCTGTGGGAGGAAGACCTGCTAGCGTGCCCGGCGACTTCATCACGACACCATTCGGATGGGCGCATCCTTCTTGTGTCATCCACGTGGCAGAAGATGAGGAGCAGCGCGACAATGTGATTGTGGATTCCAAGGGTGCGCGACGCAGAGATATTCTGCCTTGCAAGCACAGAATGTTTAAGCGCGATGGGCGGTTGCGACTCGAGTCAGGTGGAAGGCGGGTCAGCGAAACGGCGCCGGCGACGAACGGCTGGATCGCTTTCGCTGACTCGCCCCTTCTTGAAGCCTACAAGTTTCAAGCTGCGGTTTTCAATGTTCCGGCTGCGCCCACGGGTCAAGACTCGCAAGTGCTGTTCTTCTTTCCAGGGCTCGAACCCAGTGATGGATCGTTCATCTTACAACCTGTACTAGAGTGGAATCAAGCCGGTTCCAGGCGATGGACGATCACAAGCTGGGCGTGTTGCAACGTCGGCGGCAATGTGTCCGCAGGAAACAGAGTCAATGTCAACCCGGGTGAGGTGATTGGGGGCCGGGTCAGTGGTTCTAACTGCAATTCGACGACCGGTGTTTGTTCGACGTGGACTACGACGACGGACGGTTCTGGCAACAGTACAGATTCGGTTCTCGTGACTAGCAACATCACGAAGCAAATGAGTTGGTTCATTGGCGCTGCATCTGAAGCCTTCAACATAACCAGATGCGCCAACTATCCAAACGGTAACGTAAATTTCACCAATATTTTCGGTATGAATATGCAAATGCTCACCAGACCGGCTTCGATGCGTTCTGTTATAAATCAAAGCAGTTGCAGCATGTCCTTCAGCGCACCTTCGAAGGCCAACGGAGCCTTCTCGACAACCGCATCACACCTGTGAAGGCCAACACGCCCCGGAATTTGTTAACGCGGGAAGCGGTCGAGAGCATTCTATGACGCGAAGGCTAGGTTTTTAGGACGCGGCCGGGGATTTGGAAAAGGCTCTGATCTTTAAGTGATCAGGGCCTTTCGCTTTTGTGCGCCCAGCATGGGCGTTGTCTTGCGGGTGCAAGTCCCGGCGAAAGGAGACCATCCTGATCGAAGCGAACCGCAACTGCAGAAGGGTGACCGCCTGTGGGAAGGAAGCGGGGAGCGAAACCGTGGGCCGATGTATAAGAACCGGATTCGAGGCGATGCCGGCGGGGCGAGCGGGCAAATGACCGCGAAGCCGCGATGGTCAAGGCGAGGCGACGTAAATCCGGCGGTCGTGCGGTGAAGGACAACGTTCTTACCTGGGGAGATCTCGCCTCATGCCCGAAAGGGCGACGCGCAAGCGGAGCGAGAAGTCAGCCGAGGTCGTAGTAGCGACGCAAAGTCGTGAAGGACCAAACGAAGAGGAGAGCGAAACGACCGTGAATCTCGAAGGTAAAGTGCCTCAGATGTCCAGACAACTGGAGCTGCCGCTGGAGGATAGGGGTGAAGCCCCGAAAGTAGAGCGGAGCGAGGAAGCGCCGACGGCGATTCGAGGAGACGAGCGCTTAGGAACGAGCGGGTTGATGGAGTTGGCGTGCGAACGCCAGAACCTTCAAGCCGCGTTGAAGCGAGTGAGGAAAAACAAGGGTAGCCCCGGCATCGATGGGATGACGGTGGATGAGCTGCCCGATTACCTGAGAGCCCACTGGTCCGAGCTCCGCGAGCATTTGCTCTCGGGGGCGTACCGGCCCTCAATGGTGAAACAGCAGCTCATACCAAAGGGAAACGGTGAGATGCGCAAGCTTGGCATTCCGACCGTGCTCGACCGATTCATCCAGCAAGCGCTGTTGCAGGTGTTGCAGCCGATATTGGATCCAAAATTCTCAGAATACAGCTACGGCTTCCGGCCGCGGCGACGTGCCCACGACGCAGTCGTGCAAGCGCAGCGCTACGTGCAGGACGGTCGTCGCATCGTAGTAGATGTGGACTTGGAGCAATTCTTCGACCGCGTAAACCACGATGTATTGATGGGAAAAGTGGCAAAACAGATCGGCGATCGTCGTGTGCTGAGGCTCATCCGCCGCTACTTGGAGGCCGGGATACTGGCTGAAGGGATGGCAACGGAGCGACACGAGGGGACACCGCAAGGCGGCCCTCTGTCGCCACTGCTCGCGAACGTGCTGCTCGACGAAGTGGACAAGGAGCTAGAGAAACGCGGACACGCTTTCGTACGCTACGCCGACGATTGTGCGCCACGACGGCGCAGGAAGGAACGAAGCAATGAAATCCTGACTGCAGCCTAGCTGCGCAAGAGATGAGGGTCGGCCCCTCGAGATCGGATTGCAGGATCAGGTCTCAAACCACCGGAAGCGGCTCGGGCTCAATGGCTCGGGTCGTGAGCGTTCCGGGAAAAGGCGGGACAACCCGTCAGGTAGGAATCGAGAAGGCAAACGAAAGTGAACCACTGGTGATGCGTCGAAAGCGTAGGAACGTCATCGAAACCGGACTCCAGTCGTTGGTCCGGGACAAGCTTGGAGGCTACCTGTTTACCGATCAAGCGGTGACCGGCGCCAAGGTGGTGCGAGCTCGATTCAGGCTCTTGTGTGGAACGTGGGAACCTTCACGCCGATGCAAAGGGAAAAGTCCAAGTGGTCGACCCATGAGGAGGAAAGTACCGAAGCGGCGAGGAGGGGCGGATTGGCCCGTCGTAGCGATGAAGCCTGGTAACGCGGGTGGAGCGAGGGGGCCAACCTGTTCCGTTTTGGGGATCGGTCAACCTGAAAGGGGAGGAGCCGGTGACTAAGACAAAGCCATTCGATGTGCCCAAGTCACTCGTTTGGGAAGCCTACAAGCGAGTGAAGGCAAACCGAGGTGCGGCCGGCGTGGATGGTGAGTCCTTGGCGGCGTTCGAGGCAGATCTGGAGGGCAACCTCTACAAGATCTGGAATCGGATGTCGTCGGGATCCTACTTTCCCCCGCCGGTCCGCCTCGTCGAGATCCCAAAAGGGAATGGCGGCACGCGTCCACTGGGCATTCCGACGGTGGGCGATCGCGTGGCACAGACGGTCGTGAAGAAGGTGCTCGAGCCGCTCGTGGAACCACTGTTCCATGACGACTCGTACGCCTATCGACCCGGCAAGTCTGCGCTCGATGCGGTGGGCACCGCACGTAAGCGGTGCTGGCGTGCCGACTGGGTCATCGATCTGGACATCAAGGCATTCTTTGAAAGTCTCGATCATGACCTCGTCATGCGAGCCGTGGAACACCACACGAACAATCCGTGGGTCCGTCTGTACATTGCGCGGTGGCTCAAAGCCGCCGTCCAGATGCCGGACGGCACACAGGTGGCGCGGACGCGAGGCACTCCGCAAGGAGGAGTAGCGAGTCCGCTTCTGGCAAACCTATTCATGCATTATGCATTCGACGCATGGATGACGCGGGAATTTCCGCGCATCCGCTTCGAGCGCTATGCGGACGATGCGCTTGTCCACTGCGTGAGTCAGGCCCAGGCCAAGTACGTGCTAAGTGCCATTCGAACACGGCTCGCCGAATGCGGGCTCGAGCTTCATGCTGAGAAGACGAAGATCGTGTACTGCAAGGATGACGATCGCCGAGGCGAACACGAATCGATCCGATTCGATTTTCTCGGCTACACCTTTCAACCTCGACGAGCGAAGAATCGCGAGGGGAAGTTCTTTGTGAGCTTCCTCCCTGCGATCAGCACCAAGGCAGCGAAGACGGTACGGAAAACCATTCGAGAATGGCGAATGGCCTCGACCAGGAACAATCAGAGCCTGGAAGAGCTGGCGCGTCTTTGCAATCCGGTGGTGCGAGGCTGGATGAACTACTACGGGCGGTTTTACCGGTCGAAGTGCGTCCAAGTCCTTCGCCATCTGGAGCGCGCCCTCGTGGCGTGGGCATGTTGGAAGTACAAACGGTTTCGACGTCGAGAACGTGCTGCCGTCCACTGGTTGGGCGGCATCGCGAGGAGGGACCCGCATCTGCTGGCCCTCTGGCAGCTCGGTGTGACACCGGCAGCTGGAACAGGAGGAGCCGGATGAGGCGAGAGTCTCACGTCCGGTTCTGGGAGGGCCCGGGGGTGCAATTCCCCCGGGCTACTCGACGCAATGTTTATGTGCGCTCAAAGCGAGCGGGCGAGCGAGTCATGGGGCTGTTGCGGCAGCTCTACACGCGCCTCAAGTTACGGGTCAACGAATCGAAGAGCGCGGTCGACCACGCGACGAACCGCAAACTGCTCGGCTACTCCTTCTGGAATGCGCCGGGTCGAGTGGTGAAGCGCCGAGTAGCGAAGAAAGCCCTGACCGCGATGAAGGAGCAGGTGCGCCGCATTACGCGTCGAACTGGTGGGCGGAGCATGGTGCAGGTGGCAGCGAGATTGAGAAGCTACCTCTTGGGATGGAAGGAATACTTCCGCCTCGCAGATACGCCGAAGGTCTTCGCACACCTGGACGAGTGGATCCGCCATCGGCTCCGAGCCATCCACCTCAAGCACTGGAAACGAGGGACGACGATCTTTCGCGAGCTTCGGGCACGTGGACTCTCCGTGGCCGGCGCGGCAAGGGTCGCCTCCAACGGCCGGCGCTGGTGGAAGAACTCGGCCATGCTCATCAACATCGCGTTTCCCATCAGCTACTTCGACCAGTTGGGCATCCCTCGACTGGCCTCGTGACCACAACTCTTCGAACCGCCCGGTGCGGACCCGCATGCCGGGTGGTGTGGCAGGGGACCCGAGGGATTTGCCTCGGGCCCCTATGCCGATTGTGGTTTGTGGCTCGGACATCGACTAGATAGTTGACTTTAAATTTCTCGTCGCTTTCACTAAGGCACGCTGCCGTACTGGATTTGCGCGACGCTTGCGCCGGCCCAACGTCTTGGTGCTAAGCAACAGTTCCGCTCTTCAAAGGACACGTTTGCCGTATGTTACAGATTCGTTGGTTTTTCGGAACATTAGGTTTGGTCGGTTTTTGCGCTGCGTTGGCGTGTTCAGGCACGGATCCAGTTCAGGGTAGTAGTGGCCCGAAGGCAACCGGCGGTGCGACCGCGAGTTCAGCGGTGGGTGGCTCAGGTGGCGCCAGCGGGAAGACGTGCGGTATGATGCAGGTCCCGTCTGGTTGTGCCACATTTTCCGATTCCCTCACCAAAGCGAACTGCACAACCTGTCACTCTTCTGACGGGGCGCGCCTCTTCAAAACAATTGATTTCATTACGAACCCGAGTGCTGCGATGCTCGGAAAAAGTGCAGTTTACGCCGACATGGGAGCAGTTGTGACACCGGGGACGTGCCCGGCGACGCGCGAAGTTCTGCTGAATCCCAATGATTTCGACAAGAGCCTGTTCGTCACCAAGCTCCGGGGAACCGGGTTCGCATGTGGGGTGGCAATGCCACAAGGTTTTGCGATGACCGCCGCCGACAAGGACTGTTTGCTTCGCTGGGCCTGTAGTCTAATTCAATGAGGGAGTCGTGGGCCTGCGGCCTGATCCGCTGAGGCACCGTTAGACTGCGGCCGTGCCGGCGATCTGATCTCTTGGCTTGCGTTGAGTGAGCTTGAGCTGAGCGTGTTGGCTTGATTGATGGGCTTTGTAACCGCCTTGTTACGGTACTGTAGGTGAACTATTCCAGCCTGAGCGTCGGCTCGTCAGCGCTCTGCCGGGAGATCTAGGATAGTCACGCCCGTGGGCGGGTTTAATGCGATCCAGGTTGCGCGTGCCTTTCTTGAGATCCCACTAGATCCCACTCCACTTCGCTGGACGAGTTACCGTGTCAGTGATAAGGGCAGCTCCATCATGGCTGGTTCACCTTTCCACTTTCGAAATATGGCGCTTGTTTTGGCTGCCGGCGGTTTCTTGGCTGCCGCTGCAGTGCAAGCGTGTTCGCCCGGGACACTTGAAGATTCGGGCGCCTACAAGGCTCAGGTTGATATGTACGCGCCGAGTACTGGAAGCGGTGGCGGTGTCTCGGTTGGAACGGGTGGCGGCGGTTCGGTTGCGACCGGTGGTAAGCCTGGGGTTGGCACGGGTGGGGTTGGAACGGGTGGCGGGGCGTCAGTGAAATCAGACGCTGACTTTTATCCGGCCGGATGCGACATGCCCAAGCACCTAGCGACTTGCACGTTGAGCGCCTGCCACCAGGGTCCTGTTGTAGCTATTGGGAAGCCCTTTGACATGAAGACAGCTCCGCTATGGAGCCGATTCTTAGACAAGCCCGCTTCTCTTGAAGACGGTGTTGGTGGGAAGATTCCAGGGTGCCAAGCCACGCCAGCCTTGCTGATTAACTCGACCACGCCCGCTGAGAGTTGGATCTTGAAGAAAGTTAACGGCACTCAAGACGCGTCGTGCGGCGGACAGATGCCGGACGGCGGATTGAAGGACGCAACCGCAAAGAAATGCATCCAGGATTGGATAATGAATATTGCGACGAACGGTAAGTTGTGAATTGAAGCTGTTGATCAACGGCTCATCTTCTCCGCCCCTCAACTCCGCGACATTACGCCGCAGCTCAACGGTTCAACCTAGCTAGCCTGTACCATGAAATACCGAACACCACTCTTGATTGCACTGCTCGTGTCAGCCGCCTCTACAGCTAACTATCAGGAAGCGTTAGCAGCCCCAAAGAAAGCCACCACGTCTAAGGCCGAGAACGAAGGCCCTCGCCTGGTTGCCGTGGGACCCGTAACGGGTCCGATGCACTTCAGCGTCCGCCAATGGCTGAGTGGCGCGCTTGAAGATGCTCCCGATCAGTTTGCACTGGTGGACGACGGGAAGTCGAAAAATATCGCAGAGGATTCGGATGATAAGGCGCTTGCGGGATTCGCGAAGAAGAATAAGACGAAGGCTATTATCGTCGGTGAAGTAAAAAAGACGCGGAAGGGCTATTCGCTGACGGTGAAGGTACATGGCCCTGATGGCGTTGAGATGGATGGCGTGGAGTTCGAGGGAGCGAGCGCGGCCAAGCTCAAGAAGAGTGTTCAGAGTTCCTTGATAACGGCGCTCCAGGGCGTGCTGGGGATGGGTGCCGCGGCGCCTGCTGAAGCGGCCGCCCCCGCGGATGGTTCGATTGCTCCTGAAGCCGTGGTTCTTGAAGAGGATGAGAACGCCGCGAAGACCAAGAAGGGTTCGGGGGAGGATGAAGAGCCTGCTTCCGAGGAAGCCATACCTCCGGCGGAGGAAGAGCCGAAGAAGGCGGGCGGGCTTACTCCGCTGAAATTGGAAGTGGGCGGAAGAGCTCGTTCGCGAAGCTTTGCGTACACCGATCCGTTGGATGCTTTCTACGCGTCCCAGCTTGCACCGCAGACCGGCGGCCCTGAGTTCCCCGTGGCACCGGTTACATCAACGACGGACACGACTGAGTCCGGTGCGCGCTATCCGCTTTCCAACTATTCGCTCGTATATCCGGGTTTTTTCATTGGCGCAGAATGGTACCCAGGCGCTCACTTCACCACGGGGATCCCTACCTATTTCGGATTTGTTGGGAATTATCAGAAGGATGCGATCGCAACCACCACTGCCATCGGCGAAGACGTTATCTCAACCGCCAGCTTCAGCTACTTTGCGGGCTTGAAAGTTCGATTGCCACTCGGCAAGCATCAGGTTGCAGCCTTTGGCGGGATCGGCGAGCACGCGTTTGACGTGGGCACGGAGAACAATGATTTCGTAGACGTGATTCCGGTTGGCAATGGAACACCAGTGCGCACCGCCAGCGAGATCACGGTTCCCAGTACTGACTATAAGTACTTGCGGGTCGGTGCAGAAGGTACCGTTAATCTAGAGCCGCTTGCAATTACTGCTGGGTTCGCGGCCCGTCTGATGAGCGCAACCGGTGAGCTCCAGGATCCGAACTGGTTCCCGGGCGCGACGGCCCAGGGTTGGGATGCTAGCCTCAAGGGGGAACTACCCATTTTTGAGCTTGGTGGAGGGCCTGTTTCGCTTGAAGTGGGTGTTGATTTCACCCGTTACGCGTGGGCAGCCAATTCGCTTCCGGAAGACGTTAAGTACGCGCGTGTAGCTGGAGGCGGAGTGGATAATTACGTCTCAGGTTGGCTTGGCGTTTCGTATGCGCTCGGTGGCTCCGGTGGGGACGTTTCGGTGAAGGCTGTCGCCGCTAGTGACGAAGCTGCACCTGCGGAGGAAGCCAACTCCTCGTCTGACGAGGAATAGCCATCATTGCTGGCACGAGGAAGTGTCACTGATAGCCGACCCGCGCGTCTTCGGTATGCGCAGCGCAGCAGTGCAAAGATTGCCGCGATTTCGCTAGCTTAGGGTTCCTTCCGGAATTGACTTGAGCACCGATTCGCGTCACAAGTTGGGGATATGAAGCCTGCCGAGATCCGCGGCGTTCGTGCGCTATTCCGTGGCCTTTTGCGCTTAGTTCTAGTCGCAGTCGCGACCACCGCCGCCAGCCTTACGCTGAGTTCGAATGCTCATGCCTATGCCTGGCTCATCAAGCATCGGTATGGGGGCTGCCCGACGTGCCACGCCGATCCTTCTGGCGGCGAGCTATTAACTTCCTACGGTCGCCAGCAAGGTGAGCTCCTGCTGAAGATGCCGTATGGCGATGCCGCGAATTCTGCTTCGGGCAGCACGGTAAGCAGCAGTGGATCGGATGCGGATTCATTTGATTCGTTTGATTCTGTCGGCTCGAGCACTGGGGCCGTTGGCGGGGATTCATCAGGGAAGGCAGCAGCTCCTGCGGCGGCAGCTGGCCCGGTGGAGTCCGATGAATCGGAGCTGGGCGTAGGTGCCTTCCTGTGGGGCATCACCCTTCCGGATTCGTTGCTCATGGGCGGTGGGTTTCGAATGGCCGCTCTCAAGAAGAGTTCTGACCTCAAGTTCTTCCCTATGATGGCAGACGTCTACGGGCAGCTCACGCTGGGGCATATCCGCGGGCAGGCGTCGATCGGGATCACGCGAGCGCCGGCGGGTTCACCGCATGGGCGCCCAGCACAGATCACAGGGAATCAGGAAGATGGTACGAATCTGATCAGCCGCACCCATTGGTTGGGTTACGAGTTTGGGGGCAATAAGTATCTGCTCCGAGCGGGCCGCATCAATCTTCCCTTTGGGCTTCGTATCCCCGAGCACGTGATGTGGGTCCGAGAGACTACACGCACCGATCGCGAATCCGATCAGCAGCACGGCGTCGCTCTGGCGTACAACGCGGACAATCTTCGCGCGGAAGTGATGGCCATTGCTGGCAACTACCAGGTGAATCCGGATGAATACCGTGAGCGCGGGTACTCGGGATACTTCGAAGGGATGCTCGATGAGCAGAACGCTTTCGGCGTGAGCAGCCTCTGGACAACTGCTGACAATGATCGCCTAGCGAACGAACAAGCAGCACATACGCGCACCGTGAATGGAGTGTTCTGGCGCATGACACTGGCTGAGCCGCTCGTGGTGTTTGGGGAAGCAAACCTATTGACTAACAGCCGGCGAGATCTTGGCTATGTTGGATTATTGCAGGCTGACTACGAAGTGACGCAGGGCCTGCACCTGATCGGTTCTGCAGAAATCCTCGATCAAGGCTACAAGTTCGCTCGACCTACGGCGGCCTCGGCTCCAAGCTTGATCGTGCCGGGTGCTGGTAAGCCGAATTATGGCTTCTGGGCGGGCGCAGACTGGTACTTCTTTTCTCACATGTCCCTTCGCGTCGATGCCATCTTCCGCCGCACGGATCCGACCACAATCCTGGCTCAATTGCATGTTTACCTGTGAGGAAGTTGCTCGATGATCAACGATAGACATAGCCTCATGAAAGCTCTCATCGCAGCCGCGCTCTTTGGGTGCGCGTTCGGGTTTTCAGGCACGGCACACGCTTCCGCAACCTTTCCAGGCAAGGTTAAGGAACACCTGAAGCTTTCTTGCGTCCCGCAATGCACTCTCTGCCACACCGCTAATCCTGGAGAGTCCTCGACCTTTGGAGGTCCCTTTGGTGCGCAGGTTGCCGGTGCGCGGGTTGCCGTCTCGCAAGCGGTGCAGCCGCCGGATTTTTCACCAGAGGCAATTGGTGCCGCGCTCGAGAATATTCGCGCCAAGGGCCTTGCCGCAGACGCCGACAAAAACGGAGTCAATGACGTGGTGGACATTGAGAGTGGTTCCAACCCCAATCTCGGTGGCGAGCCCGTCTGTGGTCCCATGTATGGCTGCGGCGCACATGTCGCACCCCAGAGCCCCTTCAGCAACTGGGGCACACTGCTGGCTGGAGTGTTTGTGGGTGGGGTAGGACTCGCGCGTATTCGATTCCGCAAGGTAAAGCACGGAGAGAAAGCCTAATGGGGAGGAAATCCGAAGGCCTGACGTATACTGCTTTAGGAGCTCGAGAGGGCTCGCATCAGCTCTCTTGCTTGTGCCCACGGTCCACCGCCGGGGCGGGCTCCTTGAATTATCGTTCGATGCCTACCGTCTCACTGGATGGTAGGTGGATCTTCTCCAGGCTCACCACTACCCCTACAGGGAAAACATTATGATTGCTCGTAGAAGTCTGTTCAATGCTGCGGTTGTCCTGTTCACAGTTAGCTCAGCCCTCGTCGCCAGTGCTGCCGGGGAACTCAAGAAGATTGGAACGGCTCAGGTTCAGTTCTTCGCGCTCGGACCTGCGGGAATGAAGATCAACGGAGAAACCAACGATCTTAAGGTCAAGGATGCTGACGGTAAGCTGACGCTCATCACCAAAATGGGCACCTTCAGCACCGGGATCGGCCTGCGCGATAGGCACCTCAAGAAATACATGGAAACAGAAAAATATCCCGACGTTAAGCTTGTCGTGGATAAGATCAAGATCAAGATGCCGGCGGATAAGGCGACATCTAAGGGCACCATGAAGGGCACCCTGACGCTGCACGGCAAGACGAAGGATGTTTCGTTCGATTACCAAGCCAAGCGCATGGGCAGCGATTATTTGGTGCAGGGAAAGTTCGGCGTGGATATCGTGAATTATGGCGTTGAGCAGCCTTGCTATCTGGGCGTGTGCATGGAGACGGGTGTGAAGATGAAGGCGTCGTTCAAGCTTCGCGAATAATAGCGTTCCGACAGTCGCTCTCAAGAGCGGAAAAGCCCGGGTCTTATGATCTGGGCTTTTTTATATTTCGCTTGAGTTTTCTAGGGGGCTTCTGGGAGCTCCCGAGTCTTCAGGCTTCGGAGGTACTGGCGCTCAGCTCACCCGCGATGGCGGCGATGCTGTGGCGGATGCCATGGAGCTCGGGTTCTTGCGTGTCCGGATCGTCTGCGAGTGACATGCGGCGATTCAGGCGCCACCACTTGATGGCTTGGTTGGTGACTTGCGGGAAATACACGCCAACGGCTGTGGCACCTGCCGAGGAGCCGACGGCAAGTGCCCAACCGATGGGGCCGATGGGGCGGCAGCCGAAGACTCCACTCAGGCCTGGAGTTTGAACGATGGCGCCCAAGACAGCCGCGGATGCCAGGCTGGTGGTGACCACCGTGCGATTGAAGCGACCTGAAACCAGCGTTTGCCCAAGCTGAGTGCCCACGAGTGCCAAGAGGCCCACGGTGCTCGCACGGGGCCTGGAACTGGTGAACCTGCTGGCCATCCAGGCGGTGCCGGCACCGAGAGCGGTGATGGTGGCGCGGGCAGCGATATCGCGGTTCAGCGGCTGCCCGAGTGAGACATCGGGGCCTTCGTTGGCCAGCGAATTCAGCGTCGCTTCGTCCGGTGGGCGCAGCGCGATAGCCATGGCAGGAGCGACATCCGTGAGTAGATTCACGAGTAACAACTGGCGAGGATTGAGGGGCGGGCGCCCATCCACCAGGCCTCCCAGCAGCGTGAACGCGATTTCGCCCAAATTGCCGCCGACGAGGATCGAGACGGCATCGCGCACCGAGGCCCACATTGCGCGGCCTTCGGCGATGGCATCCACCAAGGTTTCGATGCGTTCATCGGTGAGCACGATGTCGGCAGCAGCTCGCGCCGCGGAGGTGCTCTGTTCGCCGATCGCAATGCCCACATTGGCAAGGCGAATCGCGGGTGCATCGTTAGCACCATCGCCCACCATCGCGACGACGTGTGAAGCGCGTTGCAGGGCGCGCACAACGCGTACCTTTTGGGGTGGGGTGACCCGCGCAAACACTGCTATTTGGCCAACCTTGGCGTCCAGCTCTTCATCGCTCAAGCGAGAGAGCTCGGCACCTGACATCACTCGGTCATTGCGTAGGAGTCCTATTTCGCGAGCAATCGCCTCAGCGGTGCTCGGATGATCCCCGGTGATCATGACGGGGCGAACTCCGGCGCGTCGCAGGCGCTCAATCGCAGCGGCTGAAGTCGGGCGGACAGGATCGCGGAAGGCTACGAACCCCTGGAAAACCAGGTCATTTACCTGACCCGGCTCGACGAGCGAATGTGGGGTCGCCAGTCGCTCGGCTACCGCCAAAACGCGCAATCCTCGCCGAGCCATGCGGTCGGCTACCTCGTCGAGCTTGGCGCGGGTCTCTCCTTCGAGCGGCAGGATTCGGCCATCGGTTTCAAAATAGGTTGAACGTGGGAGCAAGATCTCAGGGGCGCCCTTAACGCTGAGGAGTGCGCCTACCGCTGATTCACCGAGCACGGCGTGGTAGCCGCGACCGGATTCGAACGAGAGCTCAGCAAGCCTCTGCCAACCCTCGCGACCGAGATCCGGGCGAATGGCAAAGCGCGCTGCGGCGCGGAACAGGGAAGCATCCGTGGGGTCGCCGCCAGATATCAGAGTTTGTGGATCGGGAGCCGCCCGGAGCGCCGCACCTAGAATCGCCAAGCCTCGATCGTAGTTGTCTTCCGTCAGCTCGTGTTCGCCACTCAGATCGGCCACCAAGCTGAGCTCGATGCGGCCCTCAGTGAGCGTGCCTGTCTTGTCCAGGCACAGCACATCCACGCGACCCAGCGCCTCAATACTGCGAGCATTGCGCACTAAGGCACCGCGTTTGGAAAGGCGTTCGGCAGCCGCCAACTGGGCCGCGGTGGCTAAAATGGGCAGCCCTTCGGGCACGGATGCCACCGCCAAACTCACAGCAGAGCCGACGAGATCTTCCAGCTTCCTACCGCGCAGCAAGCCCACGCCGATGAGTCCCGCACCCGCGGCGAGCGCAATCGGCCCCGTGAGATCAATCAGTGACTTGAGGCGGCGTTCGACACCTGAACGGCTAGCATCATGGCGAGGGGCAACGGCTCCCCGGCGTGCTTCTGTTTCGTCGCCAACAGCCACCACGATGGCTTTGGCACGGCCGCCAGCGATGCTCGTTCCCTCAAACAACATCGAGCTGCGATCCGCGACATGCGCTTCGAACGACGGCGCCGCGCTCTTTTTAACGGGCAAGGACTCACCCGTCAGTCCGGAGGCATCCACTTCCAACGATTCGGATTCCAAGATACGGCAATCGGCTGGGACGGCGTCGCCGGGACCCAACAGCAGAATGTCACCACGCACCAGCTGTGCGGCATCCACTTCCAAAACCTCGCCGGCGCGGAGCACATTGGCACGTCGGCGCGTCGCCTGGGCCAGGTCAAAAATAGCCCGTTCTGTGCGGAACTTTTGCACACCTCCGACCACGGCGTTCAGCACCACGACGCCGCCCACCATGGCAGCATCGCCAAAGGAGCCGACCACGGCCGACAATCCGGCGCCCGCTGCCAAGAGAGGTGCTAGGGGATTGAAGAGTTCGTCGCCGATCGCTTCGCCGAGACCTGCGAGCCGCGACTGAGGCAAGACTTCTTTTCGAGTGCGCTCGCTGGCTTCACGGTGGGAGAGGCCTGTTTCTGTGGTGGTGAGCTGAGTGAGAACCCCGCGAGCGTCGAGTGCGTGCCAGGGTGTGCGATCGCGCGGTGCTGGCAGAGTTCGGCGCGCTAACGAAGTCGAACCACGCACGCCGTTGGCCATGGAAATGAGCGAGGCTACGCTGACGACCGTGAGCACGCGCCTACCGGTCAACGGCAAAATGCCGCCCGCCGACACTAAAGCTCCGGCGGTCGCGGCGCCGAGCGCGACGTTCACGCTCTGCTTGGAGATCTTCCGAGCGACGACGCTGGCGTGAATAATGAAACGTACGTCGGTGAGGTCATCCCCGCACAAGACGTGCGCGGCCCAAGGTGTCGGCTCGCCTGTTCGCGTGAGCCCAATGCCGACGTCGGCGACGGCGAGCCCTGGAGAACTGCCGGTTCCTACCACGCAGACTACGCGGCCTTCGCGTTGCAGCCTGCGGATCCCAAGGCGCATGCCTTCGCCCTCGCCGATCGTGTCGTCTGCGGGAAGGCCCTGCAAAACGCTCTCATCGGTCGACGCGATCACGACCGACATTTGGGCTGCATGCGCCGCCGCGATCAGTTCATCAATGCCCGTTTGTGTGATCAGCCGGACCTCCACCAAAGCAACGGCCACCACGCCGTGCGCCAGCGCGAGTACCAAACCACCACGCCCCGACATACGCCGGTGCTCCTCACCGAGACGGGGTGATAGGCTGGCCCGCACCAAAGGTGGTGGCCCGAGGGACCATCCGTCCAGCGAGCGAACTTCAATCGCATGTTCCGCATCGAAAAGCGTGCTCACGCGCGCTCGCACCTCACCCTCGTCGAGATCAGTGTCTTCCGTTACGATTTCGCCGACAACGAAGCGATCGCGCGCCACAAGATCTCCTTGCAGCACCAGGCAATCAACACGATCGAGCCGGCGCAGCACGTGCGGGTTCTTGACGAGCACACCGCGACGAGAAAGCGTTTGGCTGAGGCCCGAGGCGAACACATCACGGCCGAGGCGCGCAGGCTTGGGCAGGCCGCCAAACAGCGCCGCTACGGCACGCGGTACGCTTCGCGTGGTGAGGAAGCTCACAGCGAAACCACCGAGACCGACGAGCCAGGCGCGATCCGCATACTCCTCGATGGGTCCGGGAGGGAGCGGACGGGGCCGTGGTTCCGGCGATAAAACAGCAGGATCGTAGGCTATAGGTGTTCCGGCCAGCTCCGGCTCGCGCTGCTCCCACACCTGATTGCGACCCCGCTCTTCACGCAACAGCGCCGACTTGTGGGAGAGCTCGACGACCGAACTCAGTGGCCTCTGCCCGAGACCTAGCGTTAAGCCGCCCGCGATGCCCAGGGCCAGATCGCTGCGCTCAAATCCGAAGCGTTCGTCTAGGCCTCGGCGCAAACGGGGTGTCGCGCGCACGACAGCGATCACGCTTGCCGTGCCACTCATGATCATGGACGGCGGAAGTGGTGTTAGCTTGAGACCGAATCCAACCAGCAACCCCAATAGATCGGCGGCAAGCTCCAACGTCAAGCGTTCCCCGGGCTCAGCATCTGCGGGGTGGTCGGCATCCCGCTCTTCGAAGGCTGCGCTGCCAAGGCCCGCACTTCGCTCAGCGCTCTCAACGATCTGGCTTAAGCGTTGTCGCGAATAGGCGCCGTCTTCGAACGCAAACACGACGCGCTGGGTGTAGGGATTGACTTCGACGGAGGAGAGACGGCTGAGCTGTTTCGAGTGCTCGCGGAGGCAGCCCTCGAACAAGGCGTATTCTTCGCGACCCAGTTTCTTAAATTCGACGTGGGCGCGGTTTCGCCCCATCCAGGCGCGCCGTTCTCGTTCGCCCAAGTGCTTGACGGCCGTTGAAAAGAGCTCTCGCAGGCGCATGAACTCTGTTCGATAGCAGGGGCGGGGCTCACCGCAAAAGGGTTTCAGTCTTGCCCGCGCCCGAAGGGGGCAGTACCAAAGGCAGCCGATGGTTGCCGACATGCCCGCTCCTTCCTCCGAGACGGCCCAAGCGCTCACCGAGCGCCTCCTCGGGGCCCAGCGCGGCTTTCGTAGCGATGTGGCTCGCCTGATTGAAGGGCTGGCCGGAGGCGAACTGGTGATCCCGCTCGCCAAAGATTTGCCGGAGATCCCGGAGGGCGAACGCGTCGAGGTCCATGAATCGATCGAAATCTCGCCGTATCTGCTGATGGACCCCGAAGGCGGCGCGTTCTTCGTCGTGTTTTCGGAGGCGGGGCTTTTTACCGTCATGGCCAGCGAGAATGCCGGCGAGGACGTACGTTATATCACGATGCCAGCACTCCAAGCGTTGCACATGGCTCTGGATGTCTTGGATAATAAGGATGTGCGTGGCCTGGTGTTGAATCCTGGTCATGCTTCGGAGCTGGTCCTGCGTCGCTCGGAGCTCGCCAGTCTCGTCAACGGCACCGCCATCCCGTTGGTCGGCTACGTAGGAGAATTCTTGCCGTCGGATGAAGAGGGCACGATCGTGGCGGACGGCGCGGCGGCTCCTCCTGAGGCCTTCGAGCACAGGATCCAACAGGTCGTTCAGAGTTTTGCGAGCCTCAGCGGCTATGCGCTTTCATTCTGCTTCAACGCGGAACGCGACCTAGAGCCGCACTGGGTTCTCCGCATTTTCGTCCAAGAGGCGAGCGCCGATCGTCAGGAAATTTCCAGAAATCTGTTCGAAAGCGTCGAAGGCGCGGTGCCCGCTCCCGGCTACTTCGACGTGGTGTTTGAGAGCCGTGGACCCGAGGCTAGGTGAGCCTTGTTGCCGTTGCTCAGCCTCCGCCAAGTTGAAAAGAGTTACGGTCATGTCCGTGCGCTCAGGGCGCTCGATCTTGAAGTGATGCCGGGCCAGATCCTGGGCTTATTGGGCCCGAACGGCGCCGGGAAGAGTACTCTTTTGCGCATGATCATGGATATCGTGCGGCCAGATGCTGGCACCATTGAGCTGTTTGGGCAGCCGCTCTGCCGAGCCTCGTTGGAGCGAGTCTCCTATTTGCCCGAAGAGCGGGGGTTGTATCGCAAGCAATCGGTGATCGACGTCTTGGTCTATTTGGGGACGCTCAAGGGGCAAAGTCGAAAACTGGCGGCGCAGCGAGCGCTTCATTGGCTGGAGCGAGTGTCGCTGTCGCACACGGCAAACCTGCAAGTGGAGCGCCTCTCCAAGGGCATGAGTCAGAAGGTGCAGCTCGTGGCAGCCTTCATGGGTGAGCCGGAGATCTATGTGCTCGATGAGCCATTTTCTGGGCTCGATCCGCTGAGCTTGCGGGAAGTGCGAGCGCTGATCGCCGAACAACGTGCACTCGGGAGAGGCGTCATTCTTTCCACCCACCAGATGAACGAGGTCGAAGATCTGTGCGATAGCATCGCGCTCATTGACCGTGGCCAACTCTTAATTTCAGATTCGATCAAGAACGTGCTCGGCGCCCAAGTGAGCAACAGCTACCGCGTTCGCTGTCTAGACGATCTCGCGGAATTGCCCCAGAATGATCGCCTTGGGCCGCTGGCGGTGGAGCGCGGGGCTGCTCCAAACGATTGGTTGATCATACCAGCTGGCCCAGCCTCGGCACACGAGATCTTGAATTTTATGCTGGGCGCGGGCATGCGGATTGAGGCTTTTTCACCAGTCCAAGCAACGCTTGAGCAGGCCTTCTTGCGCACGCTTGAGCAAAGATTGGTTTAGCGGATGCAGTGCTTGAAGGTCTTTGCTGTCGCTCGGTTTGAGTTCCTATCTGTGGTGCGGCGCTGGAGTTTCCTGGTTGTCACCGTGCTGATGCCGCTCTTCTTGGGCGCGGGCGTGCTGGGCGTTGGTGGCTTACAGAGCGAGGCATTCAGTCGGCGGGCTAACGTCGCGACAACTTACGCGCTTGTGGACGAAGGGCGCGCTCTCGGTGAGTTTAGCCAAGAACGCGATTCGCAGATCCGGTTCGTACGGCTTAACACCGAGCGCGAGGCGCGAGCCGCGCTTCAGGCCGGTAGCCTCTCGGGCTTCTTTGTGTTGCCGGCCGAATATCGCAGGGATGGGCGTGTTCAACTCGTGATGCTCGGCGCCGATCCCCTCGACGAGCTCTCCACCAGGGTTGCGGAAGAACGACTCGCTGACCTGCTGCGGGCGCAACTCTTGAAAGATAGGCTGGAGCCCGAGCTTGAGGCCCTCGTGATCCATCCGCTCCGCGTGGAGCGAAGAACGCTCTCACCAACAGGGGTAAGTGGCACGGAAGCTGTCGATTCGGGAACAGAACTAGCCAAGCTCGCGGTCCCGATGCTGGTGGCTTTTCTGCTCATGCTAGCGCTCATCGGTACGTCTTCTTACCTCTTGCAGGGCCTCGGCGCCGAACGTGAAAACAAGGTGATTGAAGTGTTGCTCGCGTGTGCCCGCGCCGACGAAATTTTTCTAGGCAAGCTTTTTGGCCTCGGGGCAGCGGGCTTCGTCCAGTTTGCGGTTTGGGTCTCGCTGTTGTTGGTGGGGTTGAGCGTTGCGGTATTCAGCTTGGGGTTGGGCGCGTTTGAGGTGCCTTGGCGAGCGCTCTTCATCGGAGGTGCGTTTGTTCCGCTCGGCTATTTTTTCATTGGCAGTTTGATGTTAACTACCGGCTCCCTTGGGAGCAATGTGCGCGAAAGTCAGCAGTATGCCATGATTTGGGCGTCACCGTTGGTGTTGCCCATGACGCTCCTCGGCTCGGTGCTGTCCGAACCCGATGGCCGACTCGCCACCTTCCTCTCGTGGTTTCCATTCACTTCGCCGGTTGCGCTGGTGCTCCGGCTTTCACTCAAGAACGCCCACGTGTCGCTGTGGGATGTGCTCGGTGCGGCTGGCGTGTTGTTGCTGTGCACGTGGGTGTCCGTCACTCTGGGAGCGCGCTTGTTTCGTGCGGGTTTGTTGATGAGTGGGTCTGCGTTTTCCTTTCGGTCGTTTCTGAAAAAGACGAGTTTAAAGTGACCGAAGGTCCGCACCCCGACATTCGACCTGATCTGGTTGCCATCGGTGGCAATCGGTTGAGTCGCATCGAGCGCGCGCAGATCGGGTTTGTCCGGCGCACCTTCGATCCAGGTTGGCGTCAGGCGTTGATCCGTTGGTGCCAACGTCGCCTAGGCTCGACCTGGATTCATTACTGTACTCGCCATCTGCGGCATGTTCATGGCCTTGAGCGGCTTCCTCCGTTGGAGCTCAGTAAGAGCTACTTGTGCGTGTCCAATCACCGCAGCTTTTTCGATATGTATGTCGTGACGACGGAGCTCGTGCGCCGTGGTTTGGCTCACCGCATCGTTTTCCCAGTCAGAGCCAAGTTTTTCTATGATTCGCGGCTGGGGCTCCTGGTGAACGGTGTGATGAGTTTTTTTGCGATGTACCCGCCTATCTTTCGGGAGCGGAGGCAGGCAGCGCTGAATCTTGCGAGCTTAGATGAGCTGGCTTGGTTGCTTCGGCATGGCGGGATTTTCGCGGGATTGCACCCGGAGGGGACGCGCAAGAAAGACGATGATCCGTACACTTTTTTGCCGGCCCAACGCGGTGTGGGCAAGGTGATTGCGAATTCTCGAGTGACGGTGCTGCCGGTGTTTGTGAATGGGCTCATCAATGATCTGCCCAAGCAGGTGAGCAGCAACTTTGACCGAACGGGTAACCCAATCAATATCGTTTTTGGCAGCCCGATTGATTTCACGGATCTATTCGCCGAGCCTTCAAGCCCCCAACAGCATCGACAAATCGTCGAGCGTGTGATGAGCGAGCTCGGCCGTCTAGGTGAAGAAGAGCGGTTGATTCGCGCGGCAAGCGCGGGCCGCTAACCTAAGGTTTGAAGGAATGTGGCGATCGCCTTGGCTTCGGCGGGCGGCAAATCAGTGAAGCTGAGACCCATGCCCGGTGGAAGATCGCGATCCGCTCGAAAGGCGCGCGTCCAGCGTACAATAGCGCTCACCTGCAGCGGTAGACTCTGCTCAACCAAGAAGATTCGGATGTCCATAGATTCACCCACGAGCTTGAGCGCGTGGGTTGCTATGAAGATCCCGTGCGTTGACAGATTCTCTGCTACGCCTGAATAGAACTTTTGAGCGCTGCCGAGGCCTACGTCTAGGTCCACACCCTGGCGCTCTTCGGCGCGACGTTCGACGCCGGTGGGGCTGACGCCCGCTCCCGTCTCTTGGGGTGCGCGGGCGTCGCCATTGGTTACGGTGCCGTTGTGTTGGTTGGCCAAAATCCCTCAGGGAGTGCAGTTGTGTAGATGGCAAGACGGCCAACTCCAGGGATCGCTTTAGCGGTTAGATAAGTTGGTGCTGCCGGAGGGCCGTATTCAGCCCAATAGGCTGGGCTCAAGGGGGCTGGGTTAGACCCAGGGATGGATCCCCAGCTCCGGCCGACGAGCGCGCCAAGCGCGGGCTACCTGAAGGAACAGGTACAGGCTGAGCAACACGAAGAGCAGCAGCAGAAGGAAACGTGACATGTCGCTCACAAATACCGGCAGTCTCAGTTTTTCAACAAACGGTGTGAGCGCTAGCAGGAGAGTCCCGGGCAGCACCGCCCATTTCCAAAGCCAACCACCCAGATCTCTAACGCTCGCACTCCGCACAGCCACCCGTACCAAGAAGGCGGCTGAAAAGAGCACCAGGCTCTTGCTCCAGAATAGCGCGATGCCCAGGCCCTCGCTGAGCAGGTTGGGTGTGCTGAGGCCAGTGCCAGAACCGCTCCAACCACCCAGAAAGAAGACTGCGCCGAGCGCTGCCAGCACACTCAGCAAGAACCAATCGATGAGGCTCGGCAGACGAGTTTCGCCGCGCAGATGTGCGAGGGGCAGGCGCGTGAGTTGGGGGGCGTAGCTTGGCACCAAACACACGAAATAGAGACCCAGCGCCGCCAGGGAGAGCGGGCTCGCGAACGCATTCCAACGCCAAATCAGCGCTTCCTGTCCGCTGGCGACCCGCGCCAAATCAAAGGTGCCGATCCGGAGCGCCACATGCCCGAGAGCTGCGAAGGCGAGGCTCAAATGTGTTAGCGAGAAGAAGCCAGCTTTCAAAGCTTCCCGGAGTGACCAGGAACCGCGAGCGACTCTTCCTCCGGCAATCAAGGCGACGAGTAACAAAAGCACGCCGAGAGCCGAGTAGAGTAGTGTGGATGCTTTCTCGTCGACACTTGCCCGCGAAAGCCACGTGAAGAACGCCAATACTGCCACGCTCACAAGCGCCCTGGGCACTCCGGCAAGAAGTGCGGAGCGTCCCCGAGTGGGCACTCTGAGATCGGCCCTTTTCGCTAGGCTTTCCTGCATGCGCCAGGCGAGTTGCGCCCCCAACCAACGTAGACTGTGGCCGAAGCGTGTGCCGTAACAAAGCATGAGGCAAAGTGCGAACGCGCCCAGACCGATAGCGCTTCGGGCTACCCAGCTGGGCGGCTGACGGTGATAGGCTCCGGTCGGAATCGAGAGGCTCACCGGCGCGGGGTTGTTGCCGCGCCTCAACACTAGTTCGGATTCCACGTGATCGGGGCGTGGCGCAAGATCCGTGAAGGCCACGAGGTTCACTGAATCGATTTCGATCAACACGTCGCCGGGCTTGACGCCAGCCTGGTGCGCGAGACCATTCTGCTTTACTTCGGAAACACGAAACGGTGGCTGCGGGCTTTCGAGCGCCATTCCGGCGTGTGCCAAAAATCGCGTGGCTTCTTGGGTTTGCTCGCGAGCGTCCTCGGCGGAAAGTGGCTTCCCATCCACGTCCAGCACGACGTTCGCGAGCGTTCCTGTCACCTTGGGTGATGCGGCGTCTAAAGGCTCAAAGACAAGGGTGGCCCGCCCGCGAAAGGTGGCGTGGCGCGACGCGATTCCATCACCGATCAGGGCCTGCTGGAGGGCCGCGGTAAGGTTTCCAACAGCCCTGTCAGGCTGGCTAATGGCTTCGCCTTCTGCGAAGAATCCAGAACGGGGAGCAGCTCCTGGCCTGAAAACGGCTCCTTCCAGCAACAGCCGGGCGTGCTTGCCGGGCGGAAGATTGCGCCCGAGCAGCTCGATTCGGTCACCTACCGAGACATACCGCGGGGAAATCCCCAACAGATCGACCAAGGCGGCCGGCTCGGGTTCGCAGCCAGCGAGAGCAAAGGCAACGGCGAAAAGCACCGCTCCCCAGCAGCGCCGAAGGCAAACTTGGGAAAGCGGCGACGCCAGAGGCTGACGGGCTGACGGTAGAAGGCCCATAGCTTGGCTATACCGAAGTCGAGCCACTTGGGCGAACAAACTGGCGGCCTTGGTTGACGCTTCGCAGCAACTTTGCTGTGCTAACGTCACAAGCGTTGTGCGATTTCTCGAAGAGCTAGCTATATAACATGGTGGCAGACGACAGCACCGGTGGCGCGGGACGCGCCTTTCCTAAGCGAATCATTAAGCGTTATTCGAACCGCAAGCTCTACGACACCAAGGGCAGCAGTTACGTGACGTTGCTTCAGATCGCTGAGATGGTGAGAGCCGGCGAAGAAGTTCAGATCATCGATAACGCCACCAAAGAAGACAAAACAGACGTCACGCTGGCACTGATCATTTCCGAGGAACTGAGGTCCACACCGCGCGGCATCCCCCTCGGCACGTTGAAAGATCTGATTCGACAAAGCAGCGAAAAATTTCTCTCGCACTTGCGCGAGAGCCCTGTGGGTCGCTTCATTCCGGGGGAGGGCCTGGAAGAAAAGAAGGAGGAAGCGCCTGTGGCCGAAGCCGCCCCGGTAGCGAAGGAGGATAATGTGGGAGACGCGAGTAGTGATGAAGGGCGGCGGGAAAGTGCGGCCCGCGGGCTACGAGCCACCTTGGAGCAGTGGCAATCCACGATTGATGAGCGGATCCGCACAGTGCTCCCCAATTTTTCGGCATTTCGCGAGCTGGAGCAGGAGATTGCCAAGTTGGGGCAGCGGGTCCAGCGATTAGAGCAGCAACTGGCCGAGGAGCGCGATAAGAGCGCGCCCCCAGCGCCCCGGGAATAAGCTAGGTTAGGCCTTGGTTGTTGCAGGCAGGCGGCAAGATGGCACTCGATCTGTTGGCAAACACCGCAAGCTTTGAGCAAGAGGCCATGAGTCATCTGGGAGGCCTCCTGGCGGTGGGCCTCCGGCTGACGAAGAATCGGGCGGACGCCGAAGATCTGGTGCAAGACACGTGCATGAAGGCGATGCGGGCACGGGAGCACTTCCAGCCCGGCACCAACATGCGAGCTTGGCTCCTCCGGATCCTCACCAACACGTTTATCAATCGATACCGCCGGGGCGGCCGCGAAAAAGCTTTGTTCGAAGGCCCTTCCGCGGATCCGCTCTCGGATGGTTGGGTGAGTTCGACGTCCATGCGCAGCCTGCGCGACCCCGAAGGCGTGGCGTTGCAGCCGATGTTGGAAGCAGAGATCCAGAGCGCGCTAGATGCTTTGCCGGAGGATTTTCGGATCGTGGTGCTGCTCGCGGATGTTGAGGAAATGGGCTACCGCGAAATCGCTGACGTGGTGGGCTGCCCCATCGGGACGGTGATGAGCCGGCTGCATCGGGGGCGCCAGCTGCTCAAAGCTCGGCTCTATCAACATGCCCTCGAAATGGGCATCGTGGGGCCTGAAGCTGAAGTGGGGAAGAGCGCTTCCGCGCCGGTTGATCTCGCGAATTATCGCTCCTCCAAAGGTGGCACCCGATGAGCGCGTGTCGTGAGGTGAGCCCGTATGTTGAGCCGTATGTGGACGGCGAGTTAGAGCCCTCGCAGGCGGCACTGTTCGAGCAGCATTTGCAGCGCTGTGGTGTTTGCCAGGAGCGCGTGAAGCTCGGTGCGGCGTTGCGCGTGAGCGTTCGAAGGTCGGCGCGAGGTGCATCCGATGTTTCCGCGGCTTTCGAAGAGCGCGTACGGGCAGCGTTGGCAGCAGAACGTGAGCGGTGCGAACAAGCGGAGAGAGCCAAGCGCGGCACTCCCTTGGGGTGGGGCACGGTGTTGCCGTTAGCAGCAGCGGCAGCGCTGGTTTTAGGTTTTGGAGTTTGGAGAAATACAGTCAATAAGCCAACCGTTTTGGGCGCCTCACCGTTGAGCACGTCAATCTCCGAGAGTGCCGCTTTGGCCAGCGCCGACGTGGAATCGCAGCTGGAGCAATTGGTCGCCAACCACATTCGTGGCTTAGCTCCCCAATTTACGCAGCTGGCTATGGTGCGTCAGTTGGAACCGGAAGTGGGTGTGCCGCTTCGCCCACCCAGCCTGCAGCATTACGGTGCGCATTTCTTGGGGGGAAGCATGGTGCCCCTACGAGGCCGTCAGGCAGCGGCCTTCAGTTACGGCGCGGCAGAGGGTCGCAGGTTAACGGTATATGTATATGACGCTAAGAAGGTGCCACTCAGAACGGCGCTGGAAGTGCGCGTCGTGCAGAATGCTCCTGTGTATGTTGGGACGCGGCATGGCTATTCGATTGCCGCGGTGGAGCGTCGCGGCGTCGGTTATGCCTTGGCGGCAGACATGGATGATCGCGAGAGTGCCGAATTGATCGTGCGTTCGGTACACTGAAGCGCATTAACATCACTCGGAAACATTCCGGCAATCTCCTGCCGCCACCATGGGCTTAGCTCATGCACGCCCCTGGGACCTACGAAACGCGTGAAGCCTCCTCAGCTGGGAGCCATCACCTGATGCTGCTTGCCAGAGTCAGCCGTGAGCTGTGCGCGGGCGGTCCTGTGCAGGCGGCGATGACACGGGCGCTCGGGGCGCTTGAGTCGATCCATATCCAGCGGTCCGCGGTGTTTTTTGTGGATACCGAGAGCGGCAGCTTGGAGTGTGAAGCCACGCACGGCTTGGGTGTCGAGCACTTTCGAGCTCGCATGGGAGAAGGCGTGGCTGGGCGTGTCGCTGTGAGTGGCAAGCCGATGGTGGTGCCGCAGGTGAGCCACGATCCGGCAGCATTGTGTGACGTGCACGATCCCAAGGTTTGGGGTGTTCTCGGGTGGGGCGAGGTTTGCGTGCCTCTCACGCTCGGTGGGCGCCCGGTGGGTGCGTTGGCTGCGTACTTTCAGGCAGGGAACGCCACGGACTTTCGGAGCGCGGTGGGGGCACTCACGGTCGTGGCGACACTGATGGCACAGGTGCGTCGTACTGATTTGCTTGAAGCCCAAGTGCTGCCTCAGGCAGCTGCGGGTTTGGGACAGCGCCAAGCTCAGTTTGAGTATGCCAACATGGTCGGAAGCAGCGTGGCAATGCGCCACGTCTATGAACAAATTGGTCAGGTAGCTTCTACGAACGCGACCGCGCTCATTCAAGGCGAATCTGGCTCGGGTAAGGAGCTCGTAGCACACGCGATCCACCACAATTCAGCACGCGCCAAGGGTCCATTTATCAAACTGAACTGCGCTGCCCTCCCTGACACGTTGATGGAGGCGGAGCTGTTCGGACACGAGCGCGGTGCGTTTACAGGAGCACACGCCAAGAAGAAGGGGCGCTTTGAATTGGCTCAGTGCGGGACACTGTTCTTAGACGAAGTTGCCGAGCTGTCACTGATAACTCAAGCCAAGCTGCTCCGGGTGCTACAGTTTCGCGAATTTGAACGGCTGGGCGGGACCGAAACGATCAAAGCGGATGTGCGCATCGTTGCCGCTACGAACAAGTCGCTGGAAGCTGCGGTGCGCGCAGGAACATTGCGTGAAGATCTGTATTATCGCCTGAATGTGTTCACAATCACGGTGCCGCCGCTACGAGAGCGCCGTGCCGACATTCCAGGACTGGCAGAGTACTTCTTAGCCAAATACGCCAAAGAACATCGGCGTCGAATCGCTCGCATTTCGAGTGGAGCTGCTGAGATTCTCAGCGCCTATGCTTGGCCTGGGAATGTGCGTGAGCTTGAGAATGTGATTGAGCGTGCTGTGGTGGTGTGTGGACGCAGCGTGCTGTTGGAAGCTGACTTGCCAGAGTTCCTGGTGCAGCGTGCCGAGGCGCAACCCAATCGCTCACCCACGCTTGAAGAAGCAGTCTCTAAGCTTGAGCGTGAGGTGATTCGAGCAGCCCTCGAAGAGTGCGAAGGCAATGCCGCCCGTGCTGCGCGCAAACTCGGAACGAGCGAACGCATCGTGCGTTACAAGGCCAAGAAGTACTCACTTCTGTCGGACCGCGCCGCTCGCGGATAAGCTCGCTGAATCGATCCGACAGTTATGTCGGACATGAATGTCGCCGCCAACAATTTCGTCGCACACTTTCGCGTCAGCTAAGTTTCATGGATATTTCTGAAGCCAGAGAGGGCTCAATCGAGCCGATAAATAGCCAATTTGCGGCCGGCTGGCACGTGGCTTGCTCCAGTGCAGGGATGGCCACGCAATACTCTTCAGGATTCGAAGGAACTCGTGGGGGTGAGGGATCGGGGCCCAAGGTGGCGCTGCTTGAATCACGGATGAGCCGTGAGCTGGCACGGCTTGTCGTTAAGCATGGTGGTGAGCCGATTTCCGTTCCTGCGCTCAAGGAGGAAAATGAAGAGTCGGGTGAGGCGGTGGCTCAAATTATTTCGGAGCTAGCCCAAGGGCGTTACGAAGTTGTGGTTTTTATGACGGGCGTCACGGTTTCTCACCTGTTCGAAACCGCAGAGCGTTTGGGCGAGCGTGCACGCTTGGTGGCTGGCCTGCTGGGCGTCACCACGGTAACGCGCGGTCCAAAGCCCACCGCTGCGCTCCGAGGTTTTGGCGTCCCCCCAACCCTTTCCGCTCGGGAGCCGTTCACCTCGAGCGAGGTGGTCGACGCGCTCTCCGGGATCGATGTCGCCGGTCGCCGCATCCTCTTGCTTCATTATGGTGAACGTAGCGATACATTGGCTGAGACGCTGCTGGCTCAGGGCGCGGAGTTGGCTGAGATTTGGCTCTATCGCTGGGCCTTGCCTGAATCCACGAACGAGCTCGAAGGCCTGGTGGATGAGCTTTGCCTAGGGCGCGTGGACGCTCTAGCCATCACTTGCCAGATCCAGTTTCGGCATTTGATGCAGGTGGCTAAAAGCATTGGGAAGTCTGAAGACTTGATCCGGGCACTCAATCAGAAAGTCGTCGTGGGAGTTGTTGGGCCAACCTGCAACGCCATTGTTCAAGCCTACGGCGTGAACGTTCAAGTCATTCCGGAGCATCCAAAGATGGGGCCACTTGTGGCGACACTGATGCGCTACCTCGAATCCAGGGCGGGGAGAGCGGATGCGAACGACTCCTCGTCCATAACCAGTGGCAGTCGGAAGCTAACGTCTGCTCCGTACCAACAGAACTGATCGGGATCTGACAGTATGAACAACCCAGCGAATTCACTTCCCACGCTCATCGTTGTTGGCAATGGCATGGTCGGGCATCGGTTTTTGGAGACGGCCTCTGAGCTCGGCCTCGCCAAGACGTATCGCATCCGTGTGTTCGCTGAGGAGCCTCGGCTTGCCTACGATCGCGTGAATCTTTCGAAGTTTTTCGAGGGGAAAGACGCCTCCGAACTCGATTTGGCGGCTCCTGGTGATTACGAACGTTGGGGCATCGAAGTGTTCTTGTCCGATCCGGTGGTGGCGGTGGAGCTCGGTGCGCGTCAGGTGGTGACGGCATCGGGTCGCCGCGAATCCTATGATCGGTTGGTGCTCGCATCGGGCTCACGTCCGTTCGTTCCGCCGGTTCCCGGATCCGAGCTGCCAGGCTGCTACGTATACCGCACGATTGACGATCTGATCGCGATTCGTGAGGGCGCGGTGGGTGCGAAACGGGGTGTGGTAGTCGGCGGGGGCCTGCTCGGTCTGGAAGCTGCCAATGCGCTTTTGTCCCTCGGCCTTGAGACGCACGTCGTGGAATTTGCACCGCGTCTCATGCCGCTGCAGGTCGATGAGATCGGGGGTGCGTTGCTCAGGGATCGGATTGCCGCGCTCGGCGTCCACGTTCATGTCGCTAAGAACACCCGCGAGATCCAAGTGAGCGAACATGGCCGCGCTTCGGCGCTTAATTTCTTGGACGGCAGCGTGCTTCCCACCGATATGGTGATTTTTTCGGCCGGAATTCGACCCCGGGATGAGCTGGCCCGGCAAGCTGGGTTGGATGTCGGAGCTCGCGGTGGAATAGCGATTGATGATCAGTGTCGCACCAGCTCGCGGCATGTGTTTGCCATTGGCGAATGCGCTGCGCACGCCGGGCGCACCTATGGCCTCGTTGTTCCCGGCTATCGCATGGCCGAAGTCGCAGCGCGTGTGATTGCGGGCGAGGCGGCAAGTTTTGAAGGCGCTGACATGGCCACGAAGCTGAAGTTGCTTGGGGTTGACGTAGCGAGCTTCGGCGACGCAATGGGCGAGGCGGCGCATTCGAAGGTGGTCAGCCTCCTGGATGGTGTTGAGGGCAGCTACAAGAAGCTGGTTATCAGCGAAGATGGTCAACGGCTCTTGGGCGGCATTCTGGTCGGAGATGCGAGCGAGTTTGGAAAGCTCTCAGCTTTGTTCCAAAGCGGGATGGCGTTACCCGCTCAGCCTTCAACATTGATTGCCAAGGCAAGCGCAGGCGGTGCTGCAGCCTTCGGGCTCGACAGCCTGAGCGATGAGGCGATGATCTGCTCCTGCCACAACGTCACCAAAGGCGCGATCCGGGCTGCAATTCGAGATAATGGGTTCACCGAACTCAAGATCGTGAAGAAGTGCACGAAGGCCGGCACCGGTTGTGGCTCCTGCTCAACGCTCGTGGACGATGTGTTGAAGGCAGAGCTCACGCGTGCGGGTGTGGCTGTTAGCAATCGGTTGTGTGAGCATTTTGATCACACACGCCAGGAACTCTTCCATTTGGTGAAGGTCCATCAGCTTCGCAGTTTCTCAGAACTCATTGAACGGCATGGTTCAGGCCAAGGCTGTGAGATCTGCAAGCCCACGGTCGCTTCGATCCTGGCATCCATCCACAATGACCACATTCTTGAGGGAGAGGGAGCCACCCTTCAAGACACCAATGATCGCTTCCTTGCGAACATTCAGCGCGATGGTACCTATTCTGTGGTTCCGCGGTTAGCTGGGGGAGAAGTGACCCCCGATCAGCTGATTGCCCTGGGCACGATTGCAAAAAAGTTCGTCCTGTATACTAAAGTCACCGGCGGGCAACGCATCGATCTGTTCGGCGCTCGGCTCGAGCAACTTCCGGCGATTTGGGCTGAGCTCGTCGCCAGTGGTTTTGAGTCGGGTCACGCCTATGGCAAGGCGCTGCGCACGGTGAAAAGCTGCGTGGGGAGCACCTGGTGTCGCTACGGAGTCCAGGATTCCCTCGGCCTAGCCGTACGTGTTGAGAATCGATACAAGGGCCTCAGAAGCCCGCATAAGCTGAAAGGAGCGGTCTCAGGTTGCGCGCGCGAGTGCGCCGAAGCACAGGGCAAAGACTTCGGAATTATCGCCACCGAAAAGGGGTACAACCTTTACGTGGGTGGCAACGGTGGCATGAAGCCGCATCACGCCGTGCTGTTGGCGGCCGATCTCGATGAAGCAACGGTTGTTCGCTATCTGGATCGCTTCTTCATGTTCTACGTCCGCACCGCGGACCGGCTGCAACGCACGGCTACTTGGTTGGAACGGCTTGAAGGAGGCATCGAGTACCTGAAGGATGTGATCATCAACGATTCTCTAGGGCTCGCAGCAGAGCTTGAAGCGGACATGGCGCATCTGGTCGGCACCTATCAGTGCGAGTGGAAGACAACGCTCGAAAGCCCGGAGAAGCTGAAGCTATTCAGAGCGTTTGTGAATTCCGCGGAGCCTGACCCGAGCGTCGTTTTCGTGAGCGAGAGAGCGCAGCATCGCCCGGCGTCGTGGAGCGAAAAAAGTGCCGTTTTGGTCGCCAAAAAGCTGCGGCTTCCGGTGCTCAGCGAGGGGGCTTGAGCAACACCATGGAAACCTTTTCGCAAGCTTGGCAACGCATCTGTATGCTCGAAGAGATCCTGCCCGGCAGCGCGGTGGCCGCGTGGTTCGATGGCGAACAGGTTGCGCTCGTGCGTCCTGCCCAAGGGAACGAAGTGTTTGCGATTTCAAACTTCGATCCCTTTAGCCAGGCCTACGTGATGGCGCGCGGTATCGTCGGAGATCGGGCTGGCGTGCTGAAGATTGTTTCCCCCATCTTCAAGCAAAGTTTCAGTTTAGAAACAGGTGAATGTCTGGATGATTCCTCGGTGGAGTTGTCGGTTTATCCAGTTCGCGTTTTAGAGGGCGTTGTGTTCTTGGCGCCGAAAGAGCTGTCATGACAGCCGGTGCCTCGGCTGCGATGCTCGGGCGGGTGGAGGCCAAAGAAGACGTGCGCCCGCGCCGTAAGCTGCCATTGCTATCCGTCGATGCGCTCTTGAGTGAGCAGCAGACTCTGACCGCGGTGGAGCGGTTTTCAAGCCTGCATGATGCGGGGGAAGTGCCAGAAAAACACAAGATATACAGCGAACTCCTGCCTCTCAGCAAACCCGGGGTAGGCCAGCAGTACGCGTTTGAGGTGGATCTGGATGCTTGCACGGGTTGCAAGGCATGCGTCGCAGGTTGCCACACCATGAATGGTTTGGACGAAGGGGAAACCTGGCGCGGCGTAGGGCTCTTGAGTGGTGGCACGGCTGAGACGCCAGCAGCTCGGTTGGTCACCTCCTCATGTCATCATTGCGTGGAGCCCGCATGCATGGCGGGCTGCCCAGTTCAGGCTTACGAAAAGGATCCGATTACCGGGATCGTCAAGCACCTCGATGATCAATGTTTTGGTTGCCAGTATTGCACGCTCATGTGCCCGTACGATGCGCCCAAGTACAACAAACGTCTCGGCATTGTGCGCAAGTGCGACATGTGCAGCAGCCGGCTTGAGAATAGTGAAGCGCCGGCCTGTGTTGAGGCCTGCCCGAACGGGGCCATCGCGATCCGGGTCGTTGACCAGCAAGCGGTGATCCAGGCCAGCGAAGCGCAGAGCTTCTTGCCTTCAACGCCTTCGCCTGAGAATACGCTGCCAACCACACGTTACAAAACAAGCAAAGCGCTGCCGGCCAATATGCTGGCCGCTGATTTCTATGCGGTAAAGACTGAGCATTCTCATCCAGCTCTGGTCGTCATGTTAACGCTGACGCAACTTTCAGTCGGCGCCTTCGTGCTCGGTTTCGGTCTCGAGAAGCTGACGGGCCGTGCTTTGGGAAGCCCACTAGCTCAGGCAGCTTTGGCGTGCTTTTTGGCCGTGTTGGCGCTCGGAGCGAGCGTGTTCCATCTGGGGCGGCCGTGGCTTTTCTATCGCGCAGTCTTGGGCTTGAGAACTTCGTGGTTAAGCCGTGAGGCGCTCTGTTTTGGACTCTTCGCAAAATTCGCCATTTTGCACGGATTGCTCTTGGCCTTGCCGAATCTAGCTCAGCTTCCTTTGCCCTCCGCGTTGTGGATTGAAAATGCTGCTCGGATCTCGCGTGTTGGTGCCGCTCTCTTCGGTACCTTGGGCGTGTTCTCATCGGTGATGGTGTATGTGGCCACGAAACGAGCGCAGTGGCAGGCCGAGGAAACAGGGATCCGTTTTTTCGGGAGCATGCTCTTGTTGGGACCCGCGGCCGTGCTCGCCGCCAGTGCCGCACCTTCCGAGACGCCGTTGGCCATGCAAGATGTGCGGGCACTGCTTGGGCTGATCGTTGGAACAACCCTGGTGAAGCTCGCCCTTGAGGCGCAGATCCTGGCGCACGTTCGGGATCGCCGACAGTCGGTTAAGAAGCGCCAAGCGCTCTTGCTGCTCGGGCCGCTCCGCACGGCCACAGGTTGGCGCTTTGGAGCGGCGTTGGTGTGGGGCGTCGTCTTTCCAAGCATGTGGCTGCTCTTGGGCACCGCCACCTGGCCAGTGGGGGTGGTCGGGCCCCTGTTGCTTTTGGGCTTGCTCGTGGGTGAATTCGCCGAGCGCTACCTCTTCTTTTGTGCCGCACCCGCATCGCAAATGCCCGGAGCTCTTCCATGAAGCACGTCACTCTAAAGCTCAAGTCTGCCGTACGTCGCTTGCTGGTAAAGAGCGACGGGCCACTCACTCGCGAGCTATTGCAAAAACCCAGTGCGTTTGGATTGGGGCGTTTGCCTTCGCGGACCCTGCCTGATCAAAAGACAACCATGACGTGTGGATTTTGCTCCATAGGCTGTGGGTTGGATGTGCTGCTGAAGAATGACGAAGTGGTGGGTCTCGTCCCGAGCAAGGCTTACCCGGTCAACATGGGTATGGCGTGCCCAAAGGGCTGGGAAGCGCTCACTCCGCTGAAGGGGCCAGGCCGCGCCATGACACCGCTGGTGCGCCGCGACGGGCAGTTGAAGACTGTTACCTGGGGCGAAGCACTGGGCGAGATGGTGTTCCGCTTTCGAGCGATTCAGGAGCAGTACGGGCCTGAGGCGGTAGCGTGGATTGGCAGTGGTCAGCTGCCGACGGAAGAGCTCGCCTTTCTGGGAGCCGTCGCAAAGTTTGGCCTCGGAATCGTGCACGGAGATGGGAACACCCGGCAGTGCATGGCGACGGCCGCCACGGCTTACAAGCAAAGCTTTGGCTTCGACGCGCCGCCCTTCACCTATGCGGACTTTGAAGCTTCGGACGTCATCGTCCTGGTGGGCTCCAATCTGTGTATTGCGCACCCCATTCTTTGGGAGCGCATTTGCAAAAATCCGAACCAGCCGAAGATCGTCGTGATCGATCCGCGTGCCACAGAAACGGCGATGGGTGCGACCCATCACTACGCCCCCGCGCCTAAGACAGATTTGGTTCTGCTGTATGCGGTAGCCAATTGGCTGATCGCTCAGGGCAAGATCGATCAGGATTTCATTTCTGAGCACACCAACGGCTTCGAGGCCTTCCGCGAACATGTGGCTCAGTTCTCTGTAGAACGGGCAAGCGTTGCTACCGGTTTGCCTGAGGCCAGCATTGTTGAGCTGGCCAAGCTGATCGCGGAGGGACAGCGCGTCAGCTTCTGGTGGACGATGGGTGTCAATCAAAGCCATGAAGGTGTCCGCACGGCACAGGCGTTAATCAATCTCGCGTTGATGACCAAGAACATCGGGCGCCCGGGCACGGGAGCGAATTCGATCACGGGCCAATGCAACGCGATGGGGTCGCGCCTCTTTAGCAATACGACGAACCTATTCGGCGGGCGAAGTTTCGAAAGTGCCGAAGATCGCGCTGAAGTAGCGCAGATCTTGGGCATCCCGGTGGATCTTGTGCCGAGCAAGCCGAGCCTTGCCTACGATCAGATCATCGACGGGATCTTGGCGCAACGCATTCGTGCGCTCTGGGTGATTGGCACCAATCCACTACACTCCTGGATCAACCAGTCACATTTGAAGGATGTTCTTGCTCGGCTCGATTGTCTGGTAGTTCAGGATTTGTACCACGATACCGAGACCGCGCGGGCAGCGGATATCCTGTTGCCTGCCGCGGGTTGGGGCGAAAAAGAAGGTACATTTATCAACTCGGAGCGACGCATCAGCGTGATCAAGCGCGTCGTCAAGGCTCCCGGCCAAGCGCTCGCGGATTTCAACATTTTCCGGCTGGTGGCCGAAGCGTTTGGCGTCGACCAACACTTCTCGGAGTGGTCGAGCCCGGAAGCTGTGTTCCAAATTCTCAAGCGCCTGAGCCGCGGCAAGCCCTGCGATATTACCGGAATTTCTGGCTATCAAGAGCTGGATCGTTTAGGGGGCATCCAATGGCCACTGCCAGCAGGCGTGGCAACTGGGCTCCCGGAAATGAAAGAGCGTCGCCTCTTCGAAGATGGCCGGTTCTTTACCGATGATGGGCGAGCCAACTTCTTTTTTGATGAGCCACGGCCGCTCCCCGAATTGACAACCCGCCGTTATCCACTGTTGCTGCTCACCGGCCGAGGAAGCTCAAGCCAATGGCACACCCAGACCCGCACCAAGCGCTCTCCAGTGCTGTGCAAGCTTTCGCCGCAACAGTTACACCTCGAGATTTCTACCCAGGATGCGCGTGAGCTTGGGATTCTGCCCAACGAGGAAGTGGTCGTGAGTTCGCAGCGTGGCAGCTTGGTGGCGCGCGCGTTCATCACTCCTTCCGTGAAGCCAGGGCAGGTTTTTCTGCCGATGCATGACGAACGCGTCAATCAACTCACGTTTGCGGCCTTTGATCCGATCTCCCGTCAGCCTGCGTACAAAGCCTCTGCGGTGCGCGTGGAGCGTGGCGGAGAAATCAGCTAGTTCTATTGAATCTTAGTTAACTTCTCAGCAGAACCTATTCCGAATCAATATCGCTCATACACTCTACTTCCTTCGACGCGCGCGTTTCAGCGCAGGGAGACTCGACCATGCCTCTTTCGTCATCCGCCCCCGGTCCCACTGATGCCATTTCCGCTACGTTTACCGCCCCCGCCACGGACACCGCTGCCGCCATGCGGGTGCTAACGTTGTCCACCACCTCGTTCACGCTGCTGTTCGCGGTGTGGCTCATGTTCGCCGTCATCGGCATCCCGATCCAAAAGGAATTGGGATTGAGCGATGTGCAGTTCTTCTGGCTCGGGTCGATTGCGATTCTCAGCGGTTCGATTTGGCGATTGGCATTCGGGATCCTCACCGATCGCATCGGCGGCAAGGCGATGTTCACAGGCCTCTTGCTGTTCACCGCGATCCCGACCTACTGGGTGAGCCAAGCGACCAGTTTCACCGAACTGATGGTGCTCGCGGCTCTTGTGGGCCTGGCAGGCAACTCGTTCAATGTTGGTATCTCCTGGAACTCCGCTTGGTTCCCGAAAAACCGACAGGGTATCGCACTGGGTACCTTTGGCGCCGGCAACGTCGGCGCGTCGGTGACGAAGCTCATCGGCCCGGCGCTCATCGCGTTGGTGCCAGCAGCCGGCATCGCCGGGGGAAGGATTCCAGGTGGCTGGCGGTTTGTGCCGGTGCTCTACACCGTGCTGCTTATTGCGATGGCTGCCGCCGCGTGGTTCCTCTCGCCAACGATCGACCGCAAGCCCGGTAAAAGCCGACCACTCATGGAAATGCTGCGCCCGTTGCGCGAGACACGCGTCTGGCGCTTCAGTGTCTATTATGTGGTCGTGTTCGGTGCCTACGTCGCGTTAGCGCTGGCTCTGCCGAAGTACTATATGTCGGTCTATCATCTTGATTTGGGCGTTGCAGCCATGCTCGCAGCACTCTTCATTTTCCCTGCAAGCCTGCTTCGCCCTCTCGGCGGTTGGATGTCCGACAAATACGGGGCGCGCGTCGTGATGTATTCCGTCTTGGCATTGATGTCTGGCGCCGCAGGTCTACTGGCCTTGCCGACTCGCATGCTCAACCTCGGCGTCTGGGGATTCACAGCACTCGTGTTCCTCTTAGGCATCGGGATGGGCGTCGGCAAAGCAGCCGTATTCAAGTACATCCCAGAATACTTTCCGAAAGATGTTGCCTCGGTTGGAGGATTGGTTGGTTTGCTCGGTGCGCTTGGCGGGTTCTTCCTGCCGTTGATATTCGGCTACATGAAGCGGTTAACCGGCTGGACGCAGACTCCCTTTGTGGTGCTATTCGTCCTGGTTGCTGTGAGTTTTCTCTGGCTGCACGTGGTAGTGCTCGGCATCAAGCACAAACATGCCCACGCCGCACTGCGAAGCGAGATCGTGTCAGCCTAGAGTTCGGAGAAGTCACAACGAGGGTTGGTCCGCTCTTTGGGTCTTTATCGTCCACCGATGAACGCCTTCTTCGGAATGAAAAGCTTGTGTCCACTCGGAATTTCGAGCGTCACCCCCTCCGGAGTCCAGACTATCTTTGAGTTGCGAATGAACAGATCCACGGGCTCGCCCTGGGAGTTGAAACTGAACTCCAAAAAATGGCCGTACGAGAGGTCGTCGTGATGCACGACCGCGATCCCGTGCGTTGGTCTCGATGAGAAGACCCTCGGATATGACCCGCTCTCCAAGACAACGAGCGTGTAAGGATCAAAGCTTTGGTAGTTGATCGTGGACGGCTGTGACCACTTCGCAATCACTGCTCCGGAACCCGTGTTCCAGTAGGCCACGGCCAAGATGCCGAGTAAGAAACCGCTCACGAGGATGCCGGCGACCTTCCCTAGGCGGGTGGCGGTGGAATCAGCGTGCATTCGAGACGTTGGCTGCAGCATTCCAATCCCGGGGTGAGGCGACTGCTAGTTACGTCTTGCGGACGAAGATCGCGTTGGTGAACGTGAGTCGATTGCCGAATGGATCCGTCACAGACATGTCGCGGGAACCCCACGGCATCTCCTCCACCGAGGGCGGTAGTACTTGTACTTCTTCGCCTGGAGCTCCGCGCACAAGGCGTCAACGTCGGAACTCTCGATTCGCATCGCGGCGCCAGGCGTACAGTCACCGTGATGTTCGGACAGGTGAAGAAGACATCCATCCCGCGACACTTGAAAGTAGAGGGGCATTCCAGGCTCGAAGCGATGCTCCCAGTCGATGGAGAATCCGAGGTACTCGACGTAGAACTCCTTGGCCTTCGTCTCGTCAAAAATGCGCAGAATCGGCGTGGTGCTACCGAGTGTCATAATTCTCCGTCAGGCTCCGAACACTCGAGTTAATCTCCCTGGGCGGCGCGCTGCAAGCCCGATGACCCATCCCCACCTCACGGCCACGAGACAGCGATGAATGATCTGAAAAAAACAGCACGCGTCACCGGCCTTTGGTACCTCGGACTCGCCATCACCGGCTCGAAACTTTGGAGTGTGGCCGGGCTTTTCTTCGGCCTTTGGCTGATTCCAATGGGCTATGTCGCCGCAACTTCCGGTCGCATGCCGAAGTGGCTTGGCCTGACGCTCATCGTCGGCGGAGGCGGTTACCTAGTTAGCGCTTTCCTGGCGAACGGTCTCGCAAAAGCCCCGTCTTGGCTGGTTGACGGGCTCACCCTGCCCGCCACCTTCGGCGAATTCTGGATGATCGGTTACTTGCTCTTCGTAGGGATTCGTCCATCAAGCGAAGCTTTGCCGAGTTCTCACCACGGCCCGTGATCAGGCTCAGGCAAAACTACTTGCGCAGCGAGAATATCACGCTACCTCGGGGTTCCACATATCGAGCTAGACCGATTGTATCACGGGCCAAACTGGAAGCCTGCGACGGCGGAGGAGTTGCGGGGCCGTGTTGCTGAAGAGCTTTCCCTGACGGATGACTGGGTGTTAGATGGGAACTACGACAGCAAGTTGGGCAGGATGCTGGTGGATCGAGCGGAGCTCATCATCTGGCTTGATCTGCCGCTATATCTAAAGTTATGGCGGCTCGCAGGACGGACAACGAAGCGTTTTGTCAGACTGGGTGGGCAACGGTAGTGGAGACCGCGCATCAACCGCCTGGTCCCGAGCGAGGCGAGGGCTACGTCTGGTGCAACCCAGAGTTGGGCTGCGCACCGCGAGCGAGCCGGTAAAGTACGTGTCGTCGTAGTCGGTGTCCCGCAGGCAGAGATGGATGATCGAAGTCGTCGGCGGGAGTATGCGTCATGCCAATCTTTTCCATGACACGGCGTGATCTCGTGTTCGAGGGCACAGTGAAGGACACGATCTCGTTGAGGTGTAAAACGTTGAAGCCAAACGTCGTGACGGCTAGCGCGCCTTCAGTCGCGTAGCCATGTCCCCAATAGGGTTCGTCGAGACGCCAGCCGATTTCTACGCAGGGGGTAAAGTGCGCCTCGAAGCACGGTACGAATAGCCCAATGAATCCTGCGAACGGAGTAACACCGGGGATTTCCACCGCCCAAGCCCCGAAGCCGTGGCCTTCAAAGTGCTCTTCCATTCGATCGATCATTGCGTCGCTCTCCGCTCGAGACAACGCGGCGGGCAAGTGCTCCATGACGGTTGGCCTTGCGTTCAGCAGAGCGAAGGGGTCTCGATCCGACGCGTGCCAGGGTCGGAGCAATAGCCGCTCTGTACGGAGATTCTTGGGTGATTTTGGTGAGATCAAGTCCATTGGTTTCCGAGGCAGCGCTGTTTGCGGCTCGCCGGCGTGGTGACTTCCGAGGCTGCCGGGGTTCGGAGATCCCGTCCGGCCAGCGTACCGTCTTTCATCTGAAAGGGCTAGGAGGAGCCTGTAGAGGCGACCCGGCCGTGCTCGTCAGTTGCAAGCATATGTTGGCCAGCGGCGCAGGTGGGGAGGTTGTCTAGGATGGGCAGGACATGTTTCCAAACCTGATCTGGAGATGTCTGAAGGAGGAGGTGCGGGCCTGCGATCTCGGCAAACTGTGCAGATGGCTTGAGGTTGCGTAGAAGTGCGGCCGAGGAGAGTTGCGGGTTGGCGTCAGGTGCAGCGCTGAGCTGGGCGACCGGATCTCAAAACATGGTGTTTTCGTTTGCGGCATCAGGGGATACTCGCTGGAGAACGTCCCAGTGCTCGATAATTTTGCCGTTATCGCCAAGCCTAAAAATGTCGATCCCAGCCCAGTCCGAATCGCCAGGCCATTCTTGCCTGCAGTGCAAGACGACGTAGTTCGCTTCTGCAATGATCCGGATGAAATGAACTTTTTTTCCGGGATATTCAACACCCATGCGTGTGAAGTAGTCGATGAATGCGGCTTTGCCGTCAGCCACTGCCGGATTATGCTGAACGTATTGATCGCCGCAGAATCGCTCGATCGCTTCTGCCGGATTGCGTTGATTGAACATCAGGTCGTAGAACGCCACGACGTTCTTTTTATTTTCCTCAGGATCGGGCATTAGATTCCTCGCGCTTCCGCCTTCGTTCGATCAACGTACCTTGTGCTGAGTGCTATCCAGTTCGGCGAAGAATTTCGACGTCACGGGTGAGCGTGGGGCTCCTTGATGCGAATACTGTGCTGGCCTTTGCGATCGCCTGCGAGCTTTTCGAGGTGATTGGAAGGCGGGACACGAAGATCTGCGAGGCTGGTCGCAGCGTACCGCGCTTCAGCTGCGAGGGCCAGAGGGAGCCTGTAAGGAAGGGAGACTGGCGGCGCTCGACTGCTGCAAGCGCTTGTTGAGCGGCAAGCTAGGAACCGTAACGTGGTGCGAGATGAGCAGGCTATCTCTGGTCGAGCTGCTGGTTCGCGTTGCGTTGGATAGCTCTCACCCGTTCGTAGACACGGCGCACGTCTGGCAGGAGTTCAAACCGTGGTGCGACATTCCGCCAAGGGCTTGATCCGAACGTAATGGTGCCGGTCCGGTTCGGTGACTCGGTGAAGGTGATTTCGGGCAAATTACGTATAGGAACGCTGCGCACGGTCCGTTTGGGGAACCCAGCGATAATGATGACCCGCACGTCCGTGACGGCATAGAGGGTGCGCTCCCTGTTGAATGCATCCACAAAGAAGCGACCAACGGTAGCGTAGGCACCTGCTAGAATGAGAAGAAGCTCCAAAAGGTGGTCTTGGGGGTTCGAGAGGGTGTCGCTCACGGGAAGAAAGATTGCGCACCAAGCGAGGGAGAGCGGAACGAATAACCAATCGGAAGCGCGAAGTCTCAAACCCTGAAGAGGGCGGCCGCTCCAGATAACCGGCTCGCCATCAGCGAGCTCGGGGCGAAGTTCGTCTGCCAGGTGATCCTGGGGTATAGAGTCGAGTGGTTCCAAAGTTGTTCGCTCTACGTACCGCGCTTGAGCTGCGGGCGCCAGAGGGAGCGAAGCGACCGACAAACCCGACTGCTCCGAGCGCTTGAAAGCGCTTGTTCGCTCGGTTTGCGAGCACAGGTTCCGTACAAGACTAGATCGACCTGGAGCTGAAAATCTGGCGCGTCGGCCGCGCGAGTAGTCCTAGTGATCCCGGCCGAGTAGTCATTCAGTGAGAAGCAGGTAACTAGGACGTGAAGGTGGGCCTGAGAATGCCGTCACGGACGGCATCTGGAAGCGAGTGTGTAGACTCAAGGTGTTCGACGAGACAGACGGAGGCTTCAGGAGGCGGCCGCCGAGTTTCAGGACACGAAATGCCTCACGCACTGCGGTATCTGGAGGCAGGATGGTGCAGGGCATTGACGAAGAGGACGGCATCGAAAGAGTCGGGCTGCTACGGAAGGGCTTCAGCCGAGCCCTGTTGCTGGTCAGCGTTCAGCCTCGTGGATGCGTGAGAGTTCCGTACAAGCCACCCGTCAAAATTCCGTATATCCCCCTCAGGTCCCGCAACCTTTCCCCTCCTGCCCTCTGCCACTGCCGGTTTCCTTCCTGCGCCCCCACCGTTATCCGAGGTCCGCATAAGCCTGGCGTTGTGCGGCCAGCGATCGAGCTGACGAAGCTCCGTCACTTTCGGAGCCTGAGGCCGGAGCCGTCCGGGGGCCGTGTCCACCAGTTGTCAGGTTCCTTGCATTGGGGCAACTGTGTGGTTTTTGGGAACTATCTCGTTGCTGTCCTGTTCAGAGGTTGACCGCGAGCGAGCTGCTGTTCCAGTCTGCGGGGATGCAGCGTCGTCTTCACACTTCATGGGTTCTTTTGGGTGCTCTCTGGCTCGGCGGTTGTGCTTCGGAACAGCCGAAGCCACTGACGGTGTCGGCCGCCAGTCAACGCGGCTACGCGACCGAGTATCCCGCACAATTGGCCGAAGTGCGCGGGCAGTTCACGCAGCACGAGCTCCAGGTTCAGCAAACTTTGGGAGAATTTTCCACGTACCCCGGTCAGCTCGATAGCCCGAATTGGAGCGACGTCGAGGCCGCCGTGAAGCTTGCGGATCAAGAGGGAACGAGCGCTGCGTACGCGGGATCCTATGCGGACACGCATGGGGTGAGCGAATTCTTCGGGGAAGAAGGCAAAGATATCAAGCAGAAGGTCGGCGGGGCTGCGCAGTTTGCGGCCAAGGAGAAGAGCTGTGAGGTTGAGTTGTACGGACCTACGGGTTACGCGCTCGAAAAAAGCCTGGAAAAGAAGCTTCAGGAGCGCAGCGAAGCTGCGAGCGAGGCAGTTCAATACATTGAAGACAATGCGGATCGGATCCTGCCTAAGAATGTTGAGAAGCTGAAGACGCAAGTGGGCAAAATCACGGCTACGAGCTACCTCACGCGCGTTGCCGTGAGGCAAACGTCCCGTGATCTGCAAGCGCTGGTTACTGAAGGTTCGAAGGTTCGGAGCACGCTTGAAGATGCGGTTGAGCGGGCGAAGGCTGTGCAAGCGGATGCCAGTCGCTCCAAAGGGGACGTGGCACGCGCGGCAGCTCGCCAGAAGGCCGCTGAAGACGCGCTTTCAAATCTTGATTCCGAAGTGAAGCAAGCCGAGCATGTTCTCACCACGGTTGAGGAACGCGCGAAGAAGCTGGACGCCGCCTACGAGCAGGCCTTCGATTCCTTGAAAGACGCCATTTCGGCGCAGGCCAAAGCACAGGCGAAGTGAGCCTGGATGTGACGCCGGTGACGACCGTGACGACCGTGTTCTAGGCGGGTGGGCGTTTAGAACGCGGACCACGGCTCCGCCGGGTCGGTGCTGCGGTCAGGTCGTCGAAATCATCAAAAAGATTGGCTAAAAGCGCGGTCCAACCGGTCTGGTGGCCTGCGCCTAGGCCCTCGCCGCTGTCTGCGTGGAAGTATTCGTGGAATTGCGTGAACTCTCTGAAGTGGGGGTCCTGGCTGAAGCGCGCATCGCGCCCATGGCAGGGACGCTTGCCGTGCTCGTCGCTGAGGAAGAGCTTCACCAGACGGCGCGCTACTTCTTCAGCTGCTTGCGCAAGCGTTAGCCAATTACCGGAACGGGTGGGACACTCCACGCGAAAATCATCACCCAAAAACTCATGAAAGGTGAGTAGGGCTCGTATCAACATATAGTTGAGCGGGAACCAGACGGGCCCGCGCCAGTTGGAATTACCTCCGAAGAGGTACGTTTGGGATTCTCCGGGCTCGTAATCAACGCGGTGCTCGGTGCCTTGAATATCAAAAACATACGGCGCCTTCGCGTGCACCTTCGAAAGCGAACGAATTCCGTACGGGGAGAGGAACTCCTCTTCATCAAACAAGACCTCTGCGATACGGCGCAAACGCTCGGGAGTGACCATCGCAAGCAACCGCCGCTGCCCCATGCCCGGAAGCATCATCGAGCCCAAAAAAGCCGTGAGATCGGGCCGATTCTCCAGGAACCAATCCCGCCGTTGCACAAATCCGGTGAGTGAGCTGAGCTGATCCGGGTGTGGAGCTGCCACGGCTAAGAGCGGGATCAAACCCACCAAAGAACGGATCTTGAGGGGCACCACCTCATGTTCGAGGCGCAGCACATCGTAGAAGAAGCCATCTTCCTCATTCCACATCGTCACGCCTTCGCCCCCGCGATCATTCATCGCATGTGCGATGTGGATAAAGTGTTCCCAGAATTTGCTGGCGATGTCCTCATACGACGAATCGACCACCGCAAGCTCTAATGCCATCGAGAACATATCGAGTGCATACATTGCCATCCAACCCGTACTGTCGGATTGCTCAAGCCGGCCGCCCATCGGCAGAGGCTTACTGCGGTCAAAGACACCGATGTTATCGAGCCCCAAGAATCCGCCCTCGAACAGATTGTTGCCGTCCACATCTTTGCGATTCACCCACCAGGTGAAGTTGATCAGAAGCTTGTGGAAAATCCGCTGCAAGAACTTGCGATCCGCTCGGCCCCAACGGCGCTTTTCGACGCGATAAACTTGCAGGGCAGCCCAAGCATGAACCGGGGGATTGGTGTCCCCAAGAGCCCACTCATAAGCCGGGATCTGACCATTCGGATGCATGTACCATTCGCGCAACAGCAAGATCAGCTGTTCTTTGGCTTGCGCAGGATCAATCAGTGCGAGCGTGACGCAGTGAAAGGCCGTGTCCCAGGCCGCGTACCAAGGGTATTCCCACTTGTCGGGCATGAACACGACATCATCGTTGTGAAGGTGTCGCCAGCCGGCATTCCGACCCTGCGCGCGTTCAAATGGCGGAACAGGCTCGCTCGGATCTCCCTTGAGCCATTGGTCCACCACGTAGTGGTAGAATTGCTTGTTCCAAAGCATTCCCGAATAGACTTGGCGGAGCAGGTGCTTGGCCTCGTGTGTGAGCCGCTTAGGAATCGCTTCTTGATAGAACTCAGCGGCTTCTGCTTTGCGAAGCTCGAGCACGTTCGCCAAATCTTCGGTCCAGGCTTCGCCTAGATCCGTGTCGCAGATCCGAAGATAAATCGATTTGGATCCTCCGGCGGGGAGCTCGAAATCGTACCAAAAAGCGGCTTTAGTGCCTTGTTCTATCGGGTTGGTGGCGTTGCGTTTTCCGTCTACCACGCGCGCGTGGAAGGCGTCTTTGACGTAGGGGTTCGCGTTGGGCGTATGGAAAATGCGCTCAGTGTTGGTCTCGTTCTCGGTGACGAGTAGCGTTGGATTGCCCTCAGCGAAGACGTAGCGTTCGCCATAATAGGGCTCTTCAAGTAAGAGGGTGGCCTCTCCCGGCCGTAGCCGATGCAGTGACGGTTTCTCGCTCTTTAGAAACCAGGACCAAGTATTTCGAAACCAAACCGTGGGTAACACGTGCAGGCGAGCGCTCTCGGGCCCGCGATTGTGCGCGGTGACGCGAACCACGATGTCTTCGGGCCCTGCTTTGGCATATTCAATCGAAATGTCGAAGTAGCGCTGCTCATCGAAAACTTTCGTATCCCCAACTTCAAATTCCGTTTCACGCTTGGAGCGCCCGCGGTTAGCGGCGACCAACTCGGCGTAGGGAAAGGCTGCCTGTGGATACTTGTACGCGTAGCGCATGTAGGAATGCGTGGGCGTATTTTCGGCATAGAAGTAGTACTCCTTCGGGTCCTCACCGTGATTGCCTTCAACGCCATCTAGCCCAAAAATGCGCTCCTTCAGGATCGCATCCTTTCCGTTCCAGAATGCGAGTGCGAAGCAAATTCGCTGCCTGCGATCCGAGATACCCGCGATGCCATCTTCGTTCCAGCGATAGGCTCGAGATCGCGCGTGGTCGTGGGGGAAGTAAGCCCACGCTTCACCGTCATCGCTATAATCTTCTCGTACGGTTCCCCAGGCGCGTTCAGCCAAATAGGGTCCCCAACGTCGCCAGTAAACTCGGCGTTCTTCCGCCTCGATCACTCGGCTGTGTTCTTGGGTTTGGGTGGGAGCGATCGACCGCTTGCGTAGCACCATGGGAGAACTCGAATCGGACCCGAGAAAGGTACGGGAAGCGGGCCCGTTTGGGGATAAATTTATTGGCGTTGCCTTCAGCTGGCTGGAAAGCAAAGCCTCGGGCTGTTAGCGTGAAGTGCGCAGGGCTTGGCGAATGAAGCGTAGTTACCTCGGGTATTGGTTCATCAGTCCTTGGCTTGTTGGCTTTCTTGCACTCACCGTCCTGCCTTTTTTTATCAGTATTTATTTGTCGTTCTGCCGCTACGATGTGGTGTCGCCCCCGGTCTTCATTGGCGTTCAGAACTACGCGGAGCTCTTCTCGAACGATCCGCTGTTTTGGAAGTCCCTGCAGAATACTTTGCTGTATGCGGTTTTTGCCGTGCCGCTTGGGATCGCAACCGCCTTTGGTTTGGCGCTGCTGCTCAATCTGGAGCTCCGTGGCATGAGCGTGTACCGCACGCTGTTCTTCTTGCCGCACATCGTTCCCACCGTGGCAACGTCGGTGGTGTTCATGTGGATCCTCAATCCACAGATCGGGCTCATGAATAGTGTCTTGGGGCTGGTGGGTGTTGCTGGGCCAGCCTGGCTCTCCGATCCCAGGTGGGCCATGCGCACATTGATCCTGATGTCTCTCTGGGGCGTGGGTGGCAGTGTGATCACCTATCTAGCCGGTCTCAAAGACATCCCGATCTCGCTGTATGAAGCGGCGCGTTCAGACGGAGCGGGAGCCTTCGCGCGTGCGCTGCATATCACCCTGCCGATGATGACTCCGGTGATTTTTTTCAACCTGATCATGGGGATTATTGGGGCTTTTCAGTACTTCACCCAAGCCTACATCATGACGCAGGGTGGCCCACAAGACAGCACGCTTTTCTACGCGCTTTATCTCTTCTACCGCTCGTGGCGCTACCTCGACATGGGGTACGCGAGTGCGATGGCTTGGATCTTGTTTGTAGTGGTGACTCTCACCACGCTCGTGGTGTTCAAGACGCACCGTAAGTGGGTGCACTATGGGGATTGACCGGAGTTCTTTCGGTAAGCGCCAGCTCAGGCGCCTGGCGTTTCTAGCTAACGTCGTGGTCGCTTGTGTCCTCTTGGCGTGGGTTGCCGTCCCTCGTGCGGAGCCGCGCGTGTTTCCCGAACGCATCCCGGTTCGGTTTTGGCACATGTGGTCCGGGGAATGGAAGATCGTCATCGACAAGATCGTGATGCGCTTCAATGCGAGCCAGAATCGGTACGAAGTGGTGGCGCTTTCGGTGCCGGGTGGCAGTGCTGATCAGAAATTCCTCATGGCCGTCACGGGTGGTGATCCGCCGGACGTGATGGCCCAATGGAATCAAGTGATTCCGGCCTGGGCCGAGAGCGGACTCTTGGTGCCGCTCGATACCCTGATGCAGCCCGCCGAGTGGGCAGAATTGCAACGTTCCGCGTACCCGGTTGCGCTCAAAATTGGGAGCTATGCGGGGCATCTCTATGGCCTCACGACCGGGATCAATGTCTTTGCCTGTTACTACCGACCAGAGCATTTGGAGGCCGTTGGCGCTCAGGCTTTCCCCGATTCACTCGAAGGGCTGATGGCGTTGGCGGATAGGCTCACTCGCTTCGACGACGCCCACCGGATCACACGCATGGGATTCATGCCGGCCGGGTTCAATATGTATGCGCCGATCTTCGGAGGCGGGTTTTTCATGGACGGTCGTCTTTCATTGAACACCCCAAGGAATCTGCGTGCGCTCACGTTCCTGAGCGAGAGTCGGCAAAAATACGGATTTGAGAATGTACTGAAGTTTGAATCTTCACTCAATACTGGCGGGTTCGCCACGGAGTGGCCGTTTATTTCGGGTCAATATTCGGTCGCTGTCGATGGTCAGTGGCGAGTCGAACAGCTCGCAAAGTACGCGCCGGAGCTCAGGTATCAAACGGCGCCAATCCCAGCACCCCAAGGCGGAAAGCCGTTGGCAGGGTTTTCAAATGGGAATTTCATGATCATTCCCAAAGGGGCACGGCAAGTCGCTGGTGCCTACGAGTTCATCAAGTTTTGGTCGGGTGTAGACAACCCAGAACGCGCCGCGGAGTTCTACACTTGGGGCGGCTGGTTGCCGCTATCTCCGAGGATCACCATGACCGCACCGTATCAGGCATATGTGCGAAAATACCCGCAATTTGAAACTTTTCTTAATATGCTTTCAAGTGAGAATATTCAGCCCACGCCACCGGTGCCGTTTCAGGTTCTCCTGACGGATCGCATCATTCGGGCAGAGGAAGGAGCAATTCGCGGAAGTGGGAGTCCTCTCCAAGCGATTTCAACGTTGGAGGCCGATGTGGCGCGGGAGATCGCACGCAGGAAGCGCTTCGGGTTATGACTCCGCACTCTTCCTCACAGCCCGGAGCTTTGGGGCGTGCTGGCTTGCACCTCGTGCTGCTGCTGCTGGCGATCCCGTACGTACTACCCCTGATTTGGATGCTGTCGACAGCGCTCAAGGAGGATTCGCAAATCTTTCCGCGTGAAGGCAGTGCGCAATCTGCACTTGCACTCAGCAATCTCATACCCAATCCGCTGGCGTGGCACAATTTCCCAGACGCGATGGCGACCGTGCCATTCGTCACTTACCTCAGAAACACGCTGCTTTTGTGCTTCATCAACGTGCTGGGCGCGGTGCTCTCGAGTGCGGTGGTAGCCTATGGCTTTGCTCGGTTGCGATTTCGAGGCCGTGAGTTCTTGTTCATGCTGATGATCGCCACCATGGCACTTCCGGGCCAAGTGACGATGATTCCGACGTTTGCGCTCTATAGCAAGCTGGGTTGGTACGGCACATTCTTACCTCTCACGGTTCCGGCTTTTTTTGGGGTCCCGTTCTTTGTGTTTCTCATGCGGCAGTTCTTCCTCACGCTTCCTTTGGAGCTCTCGGAGGCCGCGCGCATCGAAGGAGCAACTGAGTGGCAGATCCTCTGGCGCATCGTGTTGCCGCTTTCGAAGCCGGTCTTAGCCACCTGTGCGCTATTCCAGTTTCTCGGAACGTGGAATGATTTTTTCGGGCCGCTTTTGTACATCAATGATCCTGAAAAATACACGTTGGCCTACGGCCTCCAGCAATTCATGTCGAGCTACGGCGGCAAGTGGGGGCAATTGATGGCGGCTTCGACGCTTTTCATTCTCCCGATTATCGTGCTGTTCTTTGCAGCTCAGAAGACGTTCATTCAGGGGATAGCCACGACAGGCTCCAAGGCTTGAGTGGTCGCCCTGGCGGCCTGATTATGGCAGGCTCGCTCGGTGCTCAGACGTTGGTGGTGGCTGCTGGTGTTGGCAATCGGCCCACTCGAATGGGTTGCTCACTTGTATTTCGCACAGCGAGCTCCAAGCTTTTTGGAGTATCGAGCGCTTGAGCCGCGCCTGCGTGCCCTCAAGAGATCGGGCGATATCCTGCTCGTCGCGCCGGAGTGGGCGGAGCCGATCGCTCGTGCTGCCCTGGGTGATGGCTGGTTCAGTGAACGGGATCGGGGCAGGCTGGATCTGAAGCGTTATCCTAGAGCAGTGGTGTTGAAGAGCCTGGGTCAGGAGGCGCGTGAGGTTCAAAGCTTCCGTGTGGTGAGTTCGGAAGCCTTCGGGCGTTTCACGCTGGAGGTACGAGAAAATCTTGGATTTGAGCCGCTCAGGGCAGATTTGGCCGAACGGATCAGTCCTGCCACGCTAGGCGTGGCGCTTGTTTTGGATTCGGGTGAACGGCTCGCTTGTAGCTGGACGACGCAGGCGGCGGTGCAAGCTGGCGGATTGGCAGGGCCTGCTGCCTTTCCTCGGGCTCGCTTTCAATGTCCGGGGGGTAGCGAACGTTTTGTCGGACTGAGTATCCTGGATGATCAAGACTTTCGTCCGCGGCGTTGCATCTGGGCGCACCCACCGGACAACGGCTATTTAGAACTCAAGTTTCAAGACGTACCCTTCGGTGGGCATTTGTTTGGCGCTGCGGGTTTAACTTACTTGTTAACCCGGGACGGCGCGGGTGCCGATGTTCAGTTGGAGATTTGGGGGGAGGGGAAGCTCCTCGGGCGGCACCTTGAGCGAGATGTTCTGGGCTGGCAGCCCTTTGCGATGGCACTGCCGGCGCGTGGCAGTGGCTCGAGTTTTGAGCTCAGCTTCCGTGTGCGCAGTGAGGAAGCATCTGGTCGCGATTTCTGCTTTCAGGCGGAGATCCGCTGATGCCTTTCGTCTGGAAACACTTGAGTGTGGCGCTTGGTTTGAGCGTTGGGTTCATGGCGCTCTTGCTCGGAACGAGCGAGGAAATCGGCTACGCGCGCGATGAAGGGTTCTATTTTCAGGCGGCAGCGAGCTACGAGGCCTGGTTCTCCTTGCTCTTTTCCGAGCCTTCCCACGCGCTGCACGGGGAGGTTGTGGCACGCTATTGGCAGGTGAACAGCGAGCATCCCGCGCTGATGAAGTCGCTGTTCGCACTCTCGCACCACTTTCTGTACGCCAAGTGGCACTGGTTCGGCACGGCGGGCGAGGCGTTTCGTTTTCCGGCCATGCTAATTTCTGCACTCGGAGTCGGTGTTCTCTATCTTTGGGGTTCAGAAACGATCGGAGCCTTCGCTGCATTCACAGCGGCGCTGCTCTTTGGGTTCATGCCGCAGGTATTTCACCACGCGCATTTGGCCTGCTTCGATATGCCGGTGGCGGCGCTCTCGCTGATGACGGCCTATGCGTATTGGAAGTCGTTGCGACACCGCAGCCTTTTTGGTGCGCTGGGTGTCGGCCTGCTCTACGGCTTGTTCCTGAACACCAAGCACAATTCATGGCTCTTTCCGTTGGTTGCGCTGGCCCACTTCGCACTGCTGAATCACAAGGTTTGGCTGGCGAAAGCCTCGGGCTTGCAGCATAGCCTGCGCTTTCCGCCCGCTTTACTAGGCATGCTGGTGCTGGGGCCCCTCACGCTCTACGCAACTTGGCCTTGGCTCTGGTTTGAGACTCTGCCCAGACTGAGCGCCTACGCGAAGTTCCATCTGGGACATGAGTATTACAACATGGAGTTCTTGGGGCGCACGTATTGGAAGCCCCCCATGCCGCTCGGATACGCTTGGCTGATGACCCTCGCGACGGTGCCGCTGGTCACGCTGGCGTTGTTCACGGTGGGTCTCGTCAATTTCGCTCGCAGCTTGCTTCCGAGAAGTATGCAAAGCGTGGGTGTTCTCCGTAGCTTGAGTTCAAAGCTTGCCTCTATCCCTCTCGGCTCGCCGACGTCGGCTCAGCTTTTGTGGCTACTGGGCGTCGCTGTCAACTATGCGCCCTGGTGGTCGAGTGAGACACCGATTTTTGGCGGGACAAAGCATTGGCTAACGGCCTATCCCTTCTTGTGTTTGTTCGCCGGCACCGGTGTGCGCAGAATCCACGCGCGAGCTCAACTCTTGGCAAGGAGCAAAACAGAGCGCCAAGGATTCAGGGTGCTGCTCTTCACAGCCTTGCTTTTGGGCCCAATCAGCATGACGTGGCACAGCGTGCCGTTTGGCTTGAGCGCCTACACCCCGATCGTAGGTGGTGCCTCGGGGGCGGCTAATCTCGGCCTCAATCGCACGTTTTGGGGGTACACCTCGCGCAGCCTGTTCAACGAAATCAATGCGCTAGCGCCACCAGACGCTCGGATTTACGTCCACGATACCGCCCTTCAGAGTTTTGAGCAGCACCGGCAAGAGGGTGGTATCCGTCCTGATCTCGAAGGCACTTTGGATCTCGCTCACTCGAATTTGGCTCTTTATCACCACGAGCCACACATGGCGCGCGTTGAGTATCAGATCTGGAGTGTGTATGGCACCGTGCGGCCGGTTGCGATCAAGTTGTTCGATGGTGTGCCCGTCGTTTGGCTTTACCGTCGCCCCTAGAGCTGGAAAGCAGGCATGCCGGCGTAAGCTAACCGCCGATGTAAGACATTTCAATTCTGCGCCGCGTCGGCGTGTCAGCCGTTCGGATCTCCGAATACCGGTCCGAGCGAGCTTTCCAAACGTCCTCGAGCAGGGCTTTTACCTCCACATCCGTTTTCGCGCTGCGCAGCCACGCCTTCACGTCGTGGCCCGTTTTCGCAAAGAGGCAGGTATAGAGCTTGCCTTCTGCGCTCAAGCGTGCACGCGAACACTGCCCGCAAAATGGCTCGCTCACGCTTGAAATAATCCCAATTTCCCCGCTCCCGTCGGCGTAGAGGAAACGTTGAGCCACTCCTGGCTGGGGCTCAGCAGGCTCAATCAGATCGAAATGCTCGCGCAGCCGTTCGAGGATCTGTGCTTTGGTGGTCACATCATCCAGGCGCCAGCCATTCGTGGTGCCGACGTCCATGTACTCAATGAAGCGCAACACGCGCCCCGTTCCCTTGAAGTGCTGTGCCATTTCGACCAGCTCAAGATCGTTCACGCCTTTCTTCACAACAGCATTGATCTTGATTGAACGGAAGCCGGCGCGTTCGGCAGCTTCAATTCCCAAAAGGACATCCGAAGGCGCGTAGTTGGCATCGCACAAGGCTTTGAAGGTCTCCGGTTGGAGTGAATCCAGGCTCACGGTGATCCGGTCGAGGCCCGCAGCTTTGAGGCCGGCAGCGTGTTTGGGTAACAGTACGCCGTTCGTCGTGAGTGCCAAATCGACCTCGCCGAGTGCGCGCAGCTTTTCGACCAACTGTGGTAAACCAGAACGAAGCAGGGGCTCTCCGCCCGTGATGCGCAGCTTCTCCACGCCAAGCGCTACGAATAGCTTAGCCACGCGCTCCAATTCTTCGAAGGAGAGGACTTCGCTTTTTGGAAGAAACTGAAAGTCCTCCCCAAAGCGTTCCTTGGGCATGCAATATCGGCAGCGGAAGTTGCAGCGATCCGTGACGCTGAGCCGGAGGTCCCGGAGCGGGCGGTTTTGGCGATCAGTGAGCATACGGGTTGCGCGGAAAAGGAGGTGCCTATCAGGACAGCCTGTTGGGTCTACGATCTTTTGGCGGGTTTGTCCGGAGGAGCTTGTGCGCTCGTGGAAACAACTGGACTCGGCCCACGTAGTGCTATGGTGGCTTCCTGTGAAGCTCTACGATTTTGACGGTATCGACGATCGCCTTTCCCTCATTCCCCTGGCTGCGCGGCGAGCCCTGGATCACGCCGGCTTGAAGCTGTCGCTGGATGCGTGGAACAACCTCACACTCGAAACACGGCGCCACATCACGCGCGTTGGAAGTGCGGAGAAGGTGGAGCTAAATGGCGTCGTGGCGTTCATCAAAGCGGCGACGCCCCCACCCGAGCCGGTGGAGCCTTCCTTCGATCCTTCGCCGGCCGAGGTCCCGCAAGGCGTGATTGATGGCTTTGGCGAGGAACACCCGGTTCCGCTCTCGGTGTGGTCGGCGCTGCCCTCTCTTGAACGGTATGCGTTGGCTAAAGTGGCGGCGAGCGGGAAGCACGCGCGCGTCTTAGCGGCCTACAAAGAGTTGATTGGGCATAGCGCCGCATCCACACACATCGCGCCGAAGGGCGGAGTGTGGATGGTGGATGTATCAAAGAAAGAAGCCACGCAACGACGGGCCGTCGCCGAGACGGTCGTCTCGATGAATCGGGACGCTTTCGAGCGCTTGATCCAGGCTGATGCACCGAAGGGCGATGTTCTCGGCACCGCCCGTTTGGCCGGGATCATGGGCGCCAAGCAGGCAAGCCTGTTGGTGCCGTTGTGTCACCCCGTCGCACTCACCCATTTAGAAGTGCAGCTCGATGTCGAGGATGCCGCGCACGCCGTCCGCATACAGGCCATCGTTGAGGCTCATGATCGTACGGGCGTCGAAATGGAAGCAATGACCGCCGCTTCCGTGGCCGCACTCACGGTGTACGACATGCTCAAAGCCTTCGACCATTCAATGACGATCGGCCCCACGCGCCTGCTCGAGAAATCCGGAGGTCGTTCCGGTGATTTCGTGCGATGAAGCATTTCTGTGACATCGTTGCTGAACCGCTGAAGCTTGAAGCGGTCTTGGGTGCGGTCACGAGTGCGGAAGTGGGCGGCGTTTCAGTATTTCTTGGGACGGTGCGCAACCACAATGACGGCCGGGTGGTAAGTCAGCTGGACTACGAAGCGTACCGTTCGATGGCACTCAGCCAAATGCAGGCGATTTGTGCCGGGATTGCAGCTGAAATTGAGGGAGTCAGGCTCGCGTGTGTCCACCGCGTGGGCAGCCTCCACGTCGGGGATATCGCTGTCATCTGCGTCGCAGGTGCTCCGCACCGGGGGGAGGCGTTCAAGGCATGCCGAGCTTTGATTGATCGTATCAAGCATCAGGTGCCGATCTGGAAGCGCGAGCATGGCCCCGATGGACCGTATTGGGTGGGCTGGCAAGACGCACGCTGTTCTAGCGAAGCTGAGCCCGGGCAGGCCGAGCACGAGCACGAGCATGAGCACACTTAGTTGCCGAGCAACAACACCGAGACGAGCTCGCCCTCGGGAAATCCTTCGCTGTCGGCTGGTACCATCACCAAGGCATCCGCACTCGCCATACTGCTGGGTGCGCCGGAAGCTTGATTGGCGATCGGGAATACGTGCCCGTCGACGATCTCGGCACGGTAGAAGCCGGTGCGGCCCGGCTTTTGCTGAATGGCGGCGCCCAAAGGGACGCGTAAAAACTGGGGCATGGGGCGATTGCTGCCTTGCAGCGCTCGCAGGAGTGGCAGCCCAAACAGTGTGAAGGTAACCTGTGCGGATACAGGGTTGCCCGGCAAGCCGAGGATGAGTGTGTTGCGCGCAGAGCCAAAAATCAAAGGCTTTCCGGGGCGAATGCTGACCTTCCAGAAGTCGAGCTCTGCGCCAGCGCGTTGCAAGGCATCCCGCACCACGTCGTGATCACCCACGCTGGCGCCACCCACGGTGACCAATACGTCGGTCTCTAAAAGCGCGTCCCTGAGTGCTCGCTCCGCTGCCTGCACGTCGTCGGGGACGAGCGGGGCTACGCGCACCTGTGCCCCTGCGGACGCAGCCAAAGTAACAATCGAAATCGCGTTGGATTCAGGGATGCTGTTAGCTCGTGTCTCGGAGCCCGCCGGGCGGAGTTCGTCCCCCGTGCAGAGCACGACCACTCTTGGCCGTCGATTCACCGCAACCACCCCGTGGTCGAGCGCCGCTGTTAAGGCCAGGCGGGCTGAGGTTAAGCGGCTGCCCTGGCTGAGCGCCACGGCACCTTTCGCCAAATCCTCGCCCATGCGACGCACATGGCGGAAGGCCGGCACGGCCTCGGTCCACTCGATTCCCGTTGCACTGAGTCGCACATCTTCTTGGGGGATCACGGCATTCGACCCCGCCGGAAGCTCGGCACCTGTGAAAATGCGACAGGCGCTGCCAGCCTGAAAGCTTGGCGTTGCGTGTCCGGTCTGGCTTTCTCCGATGATGGGTGCGCGGAATGGGCCGGCGCCTGCATAGTCGGAGCTTGTGATGGCATAGCCGTCCATCGCGCTGTAATTGAAGGCCGGCATGGGCTGGGATGCCACGAGATCTTCTGCCAAGGTTCTCCCAGCCGCATCCTCCAACGCGACGCGTTCGGCGGGCAGGCACTGCGCTCTAGCCAGGATGCGAGTGAGCGCTTCCTCGTACGATAGCATCTGGGGCCTTCAATTCTTTCCGTCGCTTTTGCGCTTCTTGCGCCGACGTCGCAGTTTATCCATGGCAGTGTGTGCATCGCGCACTGCTGTGAATGGGCGCGAAACGAGCGCAGATAGGCCTTCCGTCTCTCGGTTTCGCTCGCGTGCCAGCTCCACGAACACGGCTTGGCTCCGCACCTCTGCCAGAGCGTCTTTGGGGGTTCGCGTGTAGCTGCCGTCCGCCCCGAGGATCCAGCTTTTCATGTTGTCGGCGCACATGGTTCCGAGAATCTCGCGTGTCATGCGTTCTTTCAACAGCGGATCCAGAATCGGAAACATCACCTCCACACGCCGCCGAAAGTTACGGGGCATCCAATCCGCGCTCGTGCAGAACACCTCGGAGGTTCCCCCGTTCTCGAAATAGAAAATGCGGGCGTGCTCCAAGAAGCGATCGATCACGGCGGTGACGCGGATCCGTCCGCTCACCTTGGGCACTTGCGGCCGAAGACAGCAGATCCCGCGTACCAGGAGTTGGATATCAACTCCCGCTTGAGAGGCTTCATACAGAGCAGCGATCACCTCTTCGTCCACCAGGGCGTTCATCTTCGCGATGAGCTTTGCGGGACGGCCAGCTCGAGCATGCTCCGTCTCGCGCCGAATCAGGCTGAGTACGCCCTCGTGCATGCCGAGTGGCGATATCACCAGGCGATTCCAGCGCGGAGGTGCGCTGTAGCCAGTCAGGAGATTGAAGAGCGCTGTGGCATCTTCGCCGATCTCTTCGCGTGCGGTAAAAAGCGAAATATCCTCGTAGAGGCGTGCCGTTTGCTGGTTGTAGTTGCCGGTTGCCAGATGCACATAGCGGCGCAAGCTTGTGCCTTCGCGGCGGACCACCAGCAGTACTTTGGCGTGGGTCTTAAAGCCCAGCAAGCCATACATCACATTCACGCCCGAGCGTTCCAACGCTCGCGCCCAGCGGATGTTGCTCTCTTCATCGAAACGCGCCTTGAGCTCTACGAGCGCAGTCACCTGTTTGCCAAGCTCAGCGGCGCGCTGCAGGGCACGCACCATGGGCGACTCACCACCCGTGCGATACAGCGTCTGCTTAATCGCCAGAACATTCGGATCTTCCGCAGCAAGAGTCAGAAAATCCACGACCGCTTCGAAAGACTCATAAGGGTGGTGGAGCAACACATCGCCCTGGCGAATGGTCTCAAAGAGGTCTTCCGAATCGCGGAGCGGTGGGACGTATTGGGGGACGAAAGATTCATCGCGCAATTTGCGCTCATCCACGTTGGCCGCGAGCTCCAACATGTCACCCAGATAGAGTGGCCCATCCACGCGGTACACGTCGCGCTCGATAGACAGATCAAATTCCTCGGCGAGCAAAACCACGGACTCTTCGGGCACAATCCCCGATACTTCAAGCCGCACGGCGTTGCCGCGTTCGCGTCGCCGGAGCTCGGCCTGGATGGTGGCCAGCAAATCCTCCGCCTCGTCGTCATCGATTTCGATGTCGAAATTGCGCGTCAAACGGAACACCAAATGCCCGGTGACACTCATCTGCGGAAAAATAAGCCGCATATTTCGAATGATCACGTCGCCCAAAGCGACGTACGCATGCCGCGTTCCAGCTAACGGCACAGGCATCAGTCGCGACAGCGTTCGAGGAACCTGCACAATGCCGAATGAGGGTTCATTGCTGCGCGCTGCCTTCTCGAACAGGATCCCGACGTTGATGCTCTTGTTGCGGATGTGAGGGAAGGGGTGAACGGGGTCGATGGCAATCGGCGTCAGGACAGGAAAGATGTCCTTCGCAAAACGGAGGTCGAGCGCGGCTAGAGCTTCGGGGTCCAGCTCGTCAGGCCGCACGAGTGCGATCCCGGCTTGGCGCAGGGCGGGTCGGAGTTGCTGATTCCAGATCGAGTATTGGCGCTGAACGAGCTCATGCGCGCGCAAGCTAATGGCTTCGAGCTGCTGAATGGGAGTCATGCCATCAGCGGGCACATCTCCGACTTCGCCAGAGAGCTGTGCTTGCAGGCCGGCGACGCGCACCATGAAAAATTCATCCAGATTCGATGCTGAAATCGCGAGGAACTTCAGGCGTTCGAACAAGGGCACGCTTTCGTCGGCTGCCTCGGTCACCACGCGCAGGTTGAACTCAAGCCACGAAAGCTCGCGGTTGATAAAAAGTTCGGCGCGCCGATTTAGCGTGCGAGGATTCTCGGGTGGGCTACTGGAGGTTAAAGGGAGCATCGGTTGAGTGACCGGCTGGGCGGTTCTCTCGGCATCAGGGGTGGACGGAGCAGGGTCAGTCGGGAGCACGCAAACGGCATATGCCCGAGCGCCTACCCGCTACAATGGCGGCTGAAACGCTCGGTGAGATGTTACACGTTCGTCATCTTTGGTGCGCGCGCGATCCTTCGCGGCACCGCGGAGCAAGCGGACTCAGGTGCCGACTTTCCTTACTCGACCCCTCAATCACGCTGGTTCCAGTTTCGGACCGTGGGCCTGCGTCGAGCGCCGCGGCTCGACCAAATGGGACGCGGCGCGTGCGGGTCTGCTACCCTGATTGCTTACCTGCCTTAGCCCAAGGAGACCCATGACGGAAACTGGATCCGAGATGCAGAGTGCCCCCAACCCCACGAAGACAGCCACGCCCGAGCCCGGGAACATGGTGGCGGAGATTGCGGCACTTCAGGATTACGACCGCTACCGCGATTTAGCGTGGGACGGCAGCTTCGAAGACTATCTGAAGATGATTCGCGAGCGCCCGCAGATCACGCGCAACGCCTTTCAGCGCGTGTACGACATGGTCATTTCGTACGGCACCGAAGAATACATCGACAATAAGAAGAAGCTGGTTCGTTATAACTTTTTCCAAGACGAAATCGACGGTGGCAAAGACGCCGTATTCGGCCTGGATATCCCGCTCATGCGGCTCATGAATGTGCTGAAGGCGGCGTCCGAAGGCTACGGTCCTGAACGGCGCGTCATCCTGCTCCACGGCCCGGTGGGTTCCAGCAAGTCCACGATTGCTCGACTGTTGAAGAAGGGCCTGGAAGCGTACTCGGCGACACCCGAAGGCGCGCTCTACACGTTTCGCTGGGTCAATCTCGCAGGCACCGGCCTGGCGAGTGGTGGCGCGGAGATCTTCGACTCGCCCATGCACGAAGAGCCCTTGCGCTTGATCCCGTTGCAGTGGCGCGAGCGTGCGATCCCGCAGCTTCGGCTTTCCAACGATAAGTTCAAGGTCAAGATCGAGGGCGACCTCGATCCCGCCAGCCGCTTCATCTTCAATGGCTTGCTGCAGCGCTACGAGGGCGATTGGGCCAAAGTGGTGAACAACCACATTCAAGTGAAGCGGCTCATCTTGAGCGAGAAAGATCGTGTCGGCATTGGCACGTTCCAGCCGAAAGATGAGAAGAATCAGGATTCCACCGAACTCACGGGCGACATCAACTACCGAAAAATTGCGGAGTATGGCTCAGATTCGGATCCGCGCGCCTTCAACTTCGATGGTGAATTCAACATTGCGAACCGCGGCATTGTGGAGTTCGTCGAGGTGCTCAAGCTGGACGTGGCCTTCCTATATGATCTCTTGGGTGCTTCCCAAGAGCATCGCATCAAGCCCAAGAAATTCGCGCAAACGGACATCGATGAGGTCATCATCGGCCACACCAATGAAGCCGAATATCGCCGGCTTTTGAACAACGAGTTCATGGAAGCGCTCCGGGATCGAACCATTAAGATCGATATCCCGTACATCACGCGTCTCAGCGATGAGATCAAAATCTACGAGAAGGATTTCTCGCAGGAACGCGTGCGCGGTCGGCACATCGCACCCCACACGCTCGAAGTGGCGGCGATGTGGGCCGCACTCACCCGGCTCAAAGATCCGAAGAAGCACAATCTCCAACTGTTGCAGAAGCTGAAGCTGTACGACGGCAAAGTGTTGCCCGGGTACACGCAGGATACCGTGAAAGAGCTGCGCAAGGAGAGCGCACGCGAAGGCATGGAAGGCATCAGCCCGCGCTATGTGCAAGACAAGATCTCCAACGCCTTGGTGAGCGACGCCGGAGAAGGCACCATTAATCCGTTTATGGTGTTAAATGAGCTAGAAAAAGGCCTTTCCAGCCACTCTCTCATCACCGGCGACGAAGAACGCAAACGCTACAAAGATCTGATCGGCGTCGTGAAGCGCGAGTATGAAGAGATCGTCAAAAATGAGGTTCAACGCGCGATCAGCGCGGATGAAGAAGCGATCGCGAAGCTGGCCGCCAATTACATCGACAACATCAAGGCCTACACGCTCAAGGAGCGCGTCAAGAATCGCTACACCGGCCAAGATGAAGAGCCCGATGAACGCCTGATGCGTTCGATTGAGGAGAAGATCGAAATTCCCGACAATCGCAAGGATGATTTCCGGCGCGAGATCATGAATTTCATCGGAGCCAAGGCGGTCGAAGGCAAAAAGTTCGACTGGCAAACCAACGATCGTCTGCGCCGTGCGCTCGAGCTCAAGCTGTTTGAAGATCAGAAAGACAGCATCAAGCTGAAGACGCTGGTGAGCGCCGTGGTGGACAAGGAAACCCAAGAGAAGATCGACATCATCAAGGCCCGCCTGATCCGCTACTTCGGCTACAACGAAGTGAGCGCCACCGATGTCTTGAACTACGTGGCCTCGATTTTCGCCCGCGGCGACGCCAAGAGCTAAAGCCTCTTTCTCCCCCCTCCCGCT
>Ga0163155_10000128_pt1 | contig 83551 bp, 101 predicted proteins | sample OliLakLV19SP4G1_FD_148611 | JGI IMG/M metagenome (GOLD analysis project Ga0163155, IMG submission 148611) | Freshwater microbial mat bacterial communities from Lake Vanda, McMurdo Dry Valleys, Antarctica - Oligotrophic Lake LV.19.SP4.G1 | ecosystem: Environmental > Aquatic > Freshwater > Lake... | reverse complement strand
GGGGACAAATGGAAATACTCAGTGTAAAGACCGCTGCCGCGCTGTCTGGTTCGATGGGGCGCGCTGTCTCAGCGAATCAAGTTAAGCGTGCGATTGAGAGAGGACGGCTACGCGGAACTAAAATAGGGATTGCGTGGGCAGTTACGCGGGACGACTTTCAGGCGTGGATTGACACGCCGCCGCGCAAAGTCGGCAACCCCAAATGGGGGAAAAGACTCGATGAGTCGTCCGCACTGTAGATACCTTGACCGCATCGTAGTCCCACCTTTTGGCGAGATTACAAATGAGTACGGCGCTAGAAAGTGGAGACTACCCAACCGCAAATTCGACAATTTGTCGAATTTGAAAAGCGGCGACTAAACCACAGTCGCCGCTTCGTAATCCATGTCCTCGATCCCTGCGCCATTCTGTACCACGACGCCGTACCGTCGTTTATCCGGCGAGATCGGGATCGGACGAGTACCAATCGGCACGGGCGGCAGCCCCATGTTTTCGCTGTAGCTGTCCGTAGGATGCCCGTCGTCGGACGGTTTGATGTAGGCGTTCAAGTAGCCCGGAATGAACGCCGCCAGTCGCTTCTGGATTACAGCGCCGCCGCCGCTACCCGCACGGGTCACAGTCTTAGGCAGCGCGATCTCGATATGCCGATGCCCCATGAGTGCCAGATCACAATCAAAATCGCCCAGCACGCGCCCCAACGCTAAGGCGTGTCCCCCCGGCAGGCGTCCACCGCCGAAACCGTGATGACAGTAGATCGTCATCAGCCAACTGCCGCCAAATGAGTCAGGGACGCCGCGACGGAACAGCACACGCACAAACCCATTCACGCCGAGCGCCAGAGCCTCCGGTGCTTTACCCGCTGCGTCGGCGATACCTTTCACGATCTCCCAATACACCTGCCGCGCATAGAATGTCTCGGCGCTGTTCTCGTGATTGCCTTTGACCAGTGCAAGGCACTTATGCGCGATGGGGGAGAGCAGTTCAACAGTTTTCTGTGCTTGAACACCCATCACGTCGTCAAACCCCAACGCCCACTTCGCCAGTGCCGATGGGCGATAACGGCGGTCCCCGACTTGGCAGATCGCATCGATGTAATCGCCGCCGCCGATCCATACTGCGAACGGGTCATTCTTGATCACATCAATGTCGCGTTTCAGTTGTTTTTCATCACAGGCTTTTGCGCCGAGGTGAAGGTCGGTTAGATAGTAAAGTCGGAATACGGAGCGACGGCTGGGGTAGTAGAGCGTTTGATTGATGGTTTGCATAGAGTCTCCCTATAGAGAAGCCGGGTCAATAAGACCCGGCTCTCGATTATTTGAGGTTGAGTTTGACGACAACCTGCGCGGCAATCTCATTGATGACATTGTCATCGACCACGAGTTCGCTAACCTCCGCATCTTCGGACGGCGTCACACGCTGACGAAAACCGAGTACCAGCGCCTGTAACTGGAACAGCCAATCTGCGCCGAGTCCAACTGCGAAACCCGTAATGATCGTGCCGACAAGTTCCGGGATGCGTTCCCCATAGTAGGGTATGTTGACAAACACATTGATCTGCGCCAGCACCGTAAACAGGACGCCGATGACTAGCGACGATGCATAGACAATTAGCGATTGCTGCTGGGGCGGCATATCAGGGAAATTTGCCGCCAATGTTTTCTTGATTGCTTCAGTCGCCCGATTGACTGCGACCGCTAACCCGAACGCTAGTTCCCACATGTAACCCTCCTAGACTAGAACCACACCTTGATAAGAGAATGCCGCGAACGCGCTCACATCCGAGAGCGCCCGCTCTGCTGCTTCGCGCCGCAGGTAGAAATTTGCGCCGCCTTTGTACGGATCGTGGATGTAATATCCGTCGGCGCTGTAACCGACAAACACCACGTAATGACCGCCCGTGAAAGAGTCCGCCTTGATATGCTTATAGGCGACGAGCGCGATCACGGCGCGTCCGGCATCCAGTTCTTTGACGATCACGTCGAGCGTGATCGGGCGGGCATATTTCGCATCCACGCCGAAGCCGTCGAGTAGTGCTGTGATGTGAGTCAGTGGCTGTGGCACGTCCTGCCGCTTCCGCACCATCATGTCGACGGTTAGCATCGGCATCGTCCGTTGCTGTTTCCGCACCCGGTCATACTGGATGAGCATCCACGCACATGACTCCGGACAGTCGTTGTTGATCTGCGCCGCATCGACGGCAAGTTGGCTCATATATGGCACAGGGAGCAGGACTTTCGCCGCTGGCGGCGTGTCCCTGATCCGGCAAACCTCCGCCGCGACGTAGCCGCGCACAGGCTGATCGATCTGCAGCCACGTATACCCATCCTGTTTGATGTCGGTCGGGCGATAAACAACCGCAGCCCCTACGACCAGCTTGCCGACAACGGGCGACCTCGTCGTATAGCCCGCACGCACATTCGCATATGATCCCGACATAGACTCGACGATCCCGCTCCGAAACTCCACGCTGATCTCCTTCACCTGATACCGCTCGTTTGATAGGATGAGCGCGTTTTTGACAACCTCATCGTCCTGAATGCCGAAGTTGTGCCATACGCCGTACATATAGACATTGACTGCGATGCCGAGTGCCGAGTAAATTTGGGCGCACTTTGCCAGTTCCGCTGCATAGGCTTCGGAGGATATGTAGCCGCCGTAACCGATATGCGGGTCCATCCTTATCGCCGCGCCAAGTTCGGTGATTACGATCTCTGGACAGGCTGCACCGAAGCGTGAAAGTGGAACGAGTGTGTTCGGCACGCCTTTGTATTGATCCTCAACTTTGCCGTCAAAGTAGGCGTGCAGTCCGAGTAGGTGACCGCCGCGCCTCGCATAGTCAAGCACGGGAGCGAGGGTATTCCAATCGTCGGGATTGGGGTTGCCCGTCTCGAAATTGAAGATCACGGCTTTACGCCCCAACCGTTCGCATTCGCGCAGAGCTTTATCAGTCCAATCAGCGAGAGCGCCGAGGCTGCCACGTCCCGGCTCATTGCCGAGACTCAGGTAGCACCCCGCTGGTGCGGCGGCATGAAGATCGCGCACGAACAGCACCGGGTTAAATTTTGTATGCGCGTGATCGTCATCGCTGCGGCGGTAGATAACGCGCATACATTCCGACACTAGCAGCGCCGCTAGTTTCGGCTCATCGAGGACGAGGTGTGTGTGTGCTTTCAAGCGCCGCTGGTAAGCGACCACGTTCTCGGCGGACATGCCCTGTCCCCTGATGTTGAGTCCTAATACGCCGCTCATTGGAAAACCCCTTGGGTGATTTCGTGAATCAATGTGACTCCACTACTGCGAATCATCGACGCGGGAGGAGAGTGTTAGTTTCTTTAGCTCTTCAATTTCTACCTTGAGCGCGTCCCGTTCGGCTTCTAGACTGTCGCGCTCCTCTTTGATTTTCGCCCACTCGGTTTCTGCCGCCGTGCGTGTTTTGCCATCAGCCTCTATAGTAGTATTTCTCTCGATGATCAGTTGCCGTGCTTCCGCCAGAGCGACAATCAACCGTTGTGACTCGGTCACTGCATCCATGTTTTCTTTCTTAAGCGTTCCTACTTGCTGTTGCAGCACCGTGATTTGTAACTGTAGCTCGCCGATCTGCCGGATACCCTCTTGTTCAGCATCCTCTAGTGCCTTAATCCTTGCTGCTTTTGACGTGTCAAGTACGTCTAGTTCACTAAGGCGCTGCCCTTTATCCGCATCTTGTTTTTCAAGATCATTTATGCGATCTAACAGTTCTTTTTGCCGCAATTCTGCCTGTTGTGCTTCCTCTCGCAACCCCCTGATCGCCTCAAGTCCATACGAATCTACAAGGTCGCCGATTTGCAAACGCACTTCTTCTTTCGCCTGCACTTGTCGTTCAACACGAGATTCCTCTATTTGTTGTTTATCTTCTTGTCGCTGCAATGCCCGCCGCCGCACGTCACTCTTCGTTTTCAGTTCACCGATAACGAAAGACACAATTGCGCCGCCCGAACCACCAACGCTGAAGAGGACACCGATAAGCACAACGATCTGTTCAGCCGTCATTTACTCGCACCGACGATCAACGCTTCCCAAGACCGTGCAATTAGCAAAGCATATATCCCGCAATACAACACAAGTGTCGTGCGCGGCGATGACGGTGTTGCAGCAACATAAAAGCCTGATGCACCAACGAAGAACAGCAGGGGGAGTGACAGTAACGTAAACAGCACCGGACGAAATCGGGCGAGCGGATGCCATGCAAGCACTACGCAGCCCGCCGACGAAACAACCAGCGCAATGACCAGTATCTCTATCGGAAAACCCCCATCTATCAAAAATCGCGTCACGCCACTTGCGCGTGATCTAGCGTCGAGAATGGCAACAGCCATTAAACCCATAATGATGGCAGCAAAAAATTCGTCGCTAAATAGGCGTTTCAACATCGCACTTCCTCTACCGTAGGGTGAGATGAGAGTGCTATATCGATTATTTGTTGAATTATGGGTTGGATGATCTCGTCCGGCATGTACATTCCTAAGTACTCTAGGATTCACAACCGGGGCGAGATGCGCGGGTTTATACTACTCTATCTCTCTCCAATTAATTATCACAGGCACGATCAGCGGCGTCAGTATCCCCGCCAATGGGGTGATCTCGATCACGACGCACGGGTTGGATGGCTGCGTGAAGCGCCGCACTTGCCACTCGACAATCTGATCGTCATCCACGTAAGCGACATCGATCAGCGAGTCGGCGAGAAGTTTTAATGCGTTATCAGCGTCCCCCGCATCGCGTGCGCGGTATAAGTCCACACGCGCAACCACTTCACCTGTCAACACCCGCGCTCCCTGCAGCCGGGCAAGAGCTAATACCTGCCATTTATAATCAGTGACTCCTTTCGCCGACGAGATGCCGCCGCGACTGTTGGGCTTATGGATTCGATTGACCGAAATAGGGTAGGGCAGGGTGAGGATCATCGTTCGCTCCGTTTTCAACAGACTACGATGACCGCCGCCTCCTAACAAGGCATGGTCGTCCCTTGCTGGCGTTTGGCTTTGATAGTAAGATTATAAACAGTAAAAGGAGCGTCCCGATGATCGATATTTATCCCGAATACACCAACGGTTATACGAAGGACTCGTCTATATTGCCTTACCCGTACCAAATCACACTGCCGGATCGAACAGACACCAACGAGCGACTACGGGCTGTATCACAGTGGTCGGAACTTGTAGCAAAGTCTCGTTTCGCTTCCCGCGATCTCATAAGCAGTTGGCGCGAAGAGGAGCGGCAGGCGTTAATACATCGCTGGGCAGTCTTGGAGGGCAAGTGTGGAAAAGCACACGCCGCACTCCGTGCAGTTCTTGAGTACTGCGAAAATCCGGCGGGACCCGTCGTGAACGCCGGGGACATGACGGCAGAGGAGCGCATCGCCGGAATCGCTGATCAAGCCCGCTTCGGTTTAGACGGGCAGTGAACGGCATATCAGTGCGGCTGCTCCATAATCGCGCAATGGAACACGCGCAGGACTTGCAAATACTCCTGCGTCGCAAAGGGACTCCAGCGGCGATCCGGCGGATAGCGACCCGTGCCTTTTGGCTTGAACGATGTGCCGCGCAAAATATACCATTGAGCGCCAACGTTGAGCCGACTCGCTCGATCTTGTATCGTTCGGCGGCGTGCTTGGCGATTGTTGCCGAGCGGTACGAGGATGCGATTGAGTGCGCGAATGCCGGACTTGCTGGCGTGATACACGGCGACATTCGCGCCGAACTTGAAGAGGCACTCGAAGAGGCTTTAAAGCAAAAAGGGGAGGTTTCGCCGTGAGCGGATTTGTTTTTACGCCGAGTGAAGGGCAGTCTGAACAAATACCTATTCCTTATTTTGAGGATGCACGGGCGGATTATGCGCCTTACTACCGTTCGAGTTTGTCGGTAAAAGAAGCTCGGAAACGGGTTTTGGTTGAATTTGACAAACTAGACGCGATCAACGTGCAAATCAAGGACGGATGGTTCGGCGCGAAGCAGTCTCGCCGTTACGGATATGTCGTGCGGTTTCTGTATATGGGGCAACGTGCAAAGATGCAGGTCGCAGGATTGCCTATGCGCTCCGAAACCGAAATTAAAATAGGGGCGGTTCGCGTTCAAGCACTGCTTATCCTTGCCGACTGGCTCAAGGCGCAGGTGACGGCGCGAGTATTTGCGCCCGGAACGGACTCGTTGACGCAGTTTCTGCTGGTAGATGGCGATCGCACGGTCGGACAGTATATCGCTGAGACGCGCCAACTGCCGTCGGTGAATCTACTGCCGGAGGGAATTATTGATGGGGAGGTTTTGCCATGAGCGACCCATTTGATGAGGCATTCAAAAACTCAGAGTGGTTAAACCTATCGCCGGCGCAGCGCGATTGTCTGGTGAGCGCGGTCGCGGCGGCGGATGACGAGAACCGTGTCCGTCCCTATAAGGTGGGTTTCCCCGCCAACGTCGCACAAAGCAAGGCACTAAACGCCTATATCCTGTACGAGGATTATTGTTGGCGGATCACCGAAGATGCGAAGCTGCTGGTGACGCACGCAAAAGCACACTTTGTATTCCCAGCGTGGCGTTACCTGCGGCAGTGGAACGGGGAAGGCGTCGTGTCTATTTTGCAGACTCAAGATAAGGCACTCGCCGATCAACTGCTCCAGCAGGACGGTTGGAAGGAAATCAACAAAGAGTATTTTCAGGGGATGGCGCGAAACCTATCGCGTGTCCATAACGGGCAGCGGGTACAGTCGATTAAACCGACTTTCTAGGGGACAGTATGGCTCAGGATAGCGTAGGGCTTTCTAAGATTCGCATCGCGCAGGTAGGGGATGGCGGCGGCATTGAAATCCAGACGGTTGGCACAAAAGCGATGGTGCAACTGCCGATACTAAACGCCTATGTCCTGTACGAGGATTATTATTGGCGGATCACCGAAGACGCGAAATTGACGGACTGCGCGACCTGCTCCGCCGAACGTATAAAAACGCCGATGAGTGGGTGATCAGTGTGCGAATCGCACCACGAGCCACGTAGCGCCGATTTTCGCCCATGTGTGGAAGCAGCGCCGGGGCTTCCGGCGCGTATTGGAGGTACTGCAATAACGACCAAAAACGGATACCAGTTGTCGGCGTTTAGGGAATGGGGTGAAGACGATGGCGAATAAACCTGTCGAAGAAGTGGGGATGCCGGGTATATTCTTCTTTCCGGTGCCGGAAAATGTCGCTGCTACACTTTGTAAGATTGGAGGCAAAAACTCGCTGACCGCTGCGATTAGCGAAATCCGACTGCTGCTGCACGACAACTCGATGGCTGCGCGAGACGCACTGATCGACAAGGGTAAAGATATCATCAGAAACACCGCGCTTGAAATTTGCCTATGGTATCCGGCGCTCGATGTCTCGCTGTATCACCACTGCGTCATCGACGATGTTGACGTGCTGGCTTTTGACTCGAATGTTCATATCCCGGACTTCGAAGGCGTGTTTGCGCTGTTCCATTTCAAGCTGCGTGGATCGGCTCTGCCAGCATACATCACGCACAACGGGAGAAAGTATGCCACTCAATCGGATCGCATCACACTCCAGCCGGAATTCTATAAACCGCAGATCAATGGAGATATTTCGGCGACCGGGTCGAACGGAGAAATCACGATACGGGCCGAGCGCATCTTTTTCGAGATGCCGCTCCATCGAGTTTTTGATTGGGATTGGCAAATCGGACGTGTTGTATTGGAATTCGAGCAGGCGTTCAGTTCAGGCAAGGGACAAACCGTTATTAGTAGTACACCCGGCGAGTCACCTAACTAGCCCTTTAGGGCGCGGGTTTCTCGCGCCCTAAAGGGATAACTCGGTGATAAACTTCATTATCACTAGTAGTCCAGTAAGCAAGCTACTAATAAGAATATCTACTCCGACGGCGACCACGCCAACGCCCACTCGACACATGCCACATAGCTGGCACTAACGAAGATCGGCGTTTCAGAATGGAACCCATTTTTAACATGCCAGACCTCAATCCCGCCGACGGCTTCCCAATCGGCGCGGCGTGATGTCCCTCTCCAGTTTAGGTAGTTGTCGGCGGCGTAACCGTCCCTGTAACGACATACGTCCCGGTTCGGAACGGCGTGTTATATGTGCCGTTCCACGCCCAGCAATCGAAAAGATACGTCCCCGGCGGCAGCGCCGTTGTCTGACTCGCGGCGGCGGTTGGCGCAAACCGCGCACTAGTTGCGCTGATTGCCGCGCCTTCGATTTGCAGCAATGGTTTACTTCCCTGCCGTGCGTCTTGCCGTTTCACACTCAGGGTAATCGACAAAATACCCACAAGATCAAGATCATCGACAACCGAACCAATGTCAAACGCACCGAGCGGTGACCCATTCACGTAATCGCCGCCCCAAGCAACGTATATGGTGCTTGTCTCATCCACGAAGGGCGAACTTATCGCGGGGATCGTATTACTAGTGAACAGATCTGTTCGACTGCGGATTGCCGAAACCTCATCTCGGATCGCCTCTGTGCTATCTGTTGCCGCGCTGAATGTCCCGCCCACATCCGAAGGAGTAGACGCGGCACTTCCCATCAACGCTTTGAAAAATCCTAGAATAGTGTTGACGCCCGTACCAGTAAACGCCCCGACACGGTTAATTAGTGCCGTCAGGTTCGTATTGATTGTGCCGATGGTCGTGTTGTCCGGCGCGGTATACCCCGCTGTCGCAAGTCGTGAACTGACAGCAACATCGAGATTGCCAACCCACTGCACGACATTCTCAGTGACGATCCCTATTGGGGGCGTGACATTCGTGATGTCCGTCGGCGTGAATTTCGCTGTGTAATACCCATACGTAACTACAGACGCGCCCGGAAGCGGGTACGTGTAGCGAATTCCGAGACGTGGCGCACTGGTAGACGGGATCAGTATCGTGCCGTCTGTGTTCTCGACAATCACGTTCACGGTCAAATCCGTGCGCGGCTGCCCGTCAAGATCGTAGAACACGGCGGAGAAATCTATGGGTTGCCCAAGCTGACCTGTCATCAAATCGGCGCGGGATACCCCCTGCCTTTAGGCATGGGGAGGGATAGCGCCTTGTCCTTTCTTATAATTGTAGCCGTCGGAATGATAGTTCCCCGAAGGGAGGCAGTTTTTTGAGTTACCTCTGGAAAACTGCCAAACCTGCTACCCTTGCGGGTGTCACGTTCACCTCGACAAAGTTATGCGGTAGTTTGATGTGAACGACACTGGCTTTTCCCAAGCGTCCTGTTTAATCGTTCACCGCAGAGTTCGGAACTGGTGAGGTATTCCGAAGTGCCTATATATTTACCGCTAACGTAGCCCTTGCGGGCTGAGTCTGGTAAGCATTAGGGCTAAAAGCCCCCGCCTTTAGGCGTGGGGATGCTTACGATTAGTCCTTTGCAGGGAGTTCCGCCTGAACGGGTTCTTCGGGCAATTGTTTCAGGAAATCTTCATAGACAGCAATCGCTCCAAGTGTCTCATGGAACTGATTGTTGAGCGTTGCCGCTTGCTGTTGCAATTGGTCTCTACGAGCGATGATTTCGGCGCGTGTCATGGTCTCTATCCCTTTAGCTTGATTAGGTTGACCGCTTGCCCGCTCACATCATTACCAAGCGCAGTATTAACGGTGAGTAATGCTGACACACCATCAATGATCTTCTGCGCGTCCAGATGAGCGAACGACGGCAGAGCTTGAATACTAGCATCATCCAGTTTCGCCAGCACACCGTTCAGTTCCCACCGTGCTGCCAAGTTTTGTCCAGTAGCACGCTGACGCAATTCGATTTCCGCCCACGCCATTAATTCTCCGATAAAATTCTGTTGTTGTGCCGTTAAAGCCATTGTGAAACTCCTTCTGTGGACTACGCCACTAGACCTAAGCCGCTTGCGGCGGCGGATAATTTCGCCTTGATGTCATTGACCAGCGTAATTGCGGTCGCTAAATCTGTCGCGTTCGCCGCCAGTGTCGGACGCGCAATCGGAGTCGCGCCGAAAAACCCAATCGCCCCCGCGCTCCCGTTCGCCCGCATCCGCATAATTTCCCGCGTCGCCGCGCTGTCCGTCAGATTGAACACCATATCGGGCGCACGGCTGGCATGAGTCGCCACGTTCCACAGCCAATCGATTGAACCAATCGAGGTATCTGGCGTCGTACTGCTTTCCAGTTGCAGCGCCAGTCCGCTGCCAAATCCCGCTAACGGCGTACCCGTGTCATTGCGTCCGATGACGGCGGCGTTGACGACGGATGAAAGTGAACCCGCAGTCGTGTCGAGGACGTGCAACCGTGCGGCAGGAGTCGTCGTTCCCAACCCGACGCTGCCTTTCAGGACTGTCTTGGTAATACTGTCATTGCCAAATACCGCGCTATTACTCCCTACCCCTATAGCGTTGTACCCAATGACGATTTCATTAGCACCGCCATTCGCAAGGGCTTTGGTATCTGCTCCAAGATAGAGAGAAGTTCCGCTGGTGGCGTTGGCAGTTGTGCCATCTGAGATGTATCTACCCGCATTCACTCCCTGTGCAGAGTTGTTGCTCCCTGTGGTGTTGGAGCGGAGGGCATTCGCTCCCTGTGCAGAGTTGCTGCTCCCTGTGGTGTTGGATAGGAGGGCATTCACTCCCTGTGCAGAGTTGCTGCCCCCGGTGGTATTGAAGGCGAGGGCATCCCTTCCCTGTGCAGAGTTGCTGCTCCCTGTGGTGTTGGATAGGAGGGCATACAATCCCTGTGCATTGTTGTCGTTCCCTGTGGTGTTGGAGCGGAGGGCATTCGCTCCCTGTGCAGAGTTGCTGCTCCCTGTGGTGTTGGATAGGAGGGCATTCACTCCCTGTGCATTGTTGTTGCTCCCGGTGGTGTTGGAGTAGAGAGCATTCCATCCCTGTGCAGAGTTAGAGCTTCCCGTAGTATTGGAATACCCTGCACCTGAGCCAATAAAAGTGTTATATAACCCCTCACTTGCAACTCCCGAGACATTGTTCACCCGTCCAGCATTTGTGCCTAAGAACACATTGTTTGTGTTATCACTATGGAGTCTGAGTAGTTCTGTGCCACCACTGCTGAGTAGTTTGATAAGTGGATTGGAATTGCTCTGGGCACTGTTCGCTCGAAGGATAAATTGAGTAGCATCAGTGCTTCCAGCTACTTCTAGTCTGGCGCCGGGAGCAATCGTCCCAATCCCCACATTCCCATTATTTAATATCGTTGTCGCAATCGTAGCACCATTGTTGCCAACCAATGCTTGGATAGCTGCGGCGGTTAAAGTGCCGTTGCCTACTGTGCCTTGAAGTTTGAGGATGTCAGCGATGGCAGTGCCGCCGACTAGGCTACTGGTCGCCGTGATCACCGTCCCACTAATCGCCGCTGGCGTCCCCCCGCCAATCGCGGGCGGCGTCGTGAGTGCCGTTGTCAAATCGGCGCTGACAATCCCGCCTACAGTGAGCGCCGCCCCCACTGATGCTTGGCGCAAGAAGTGAGTTGCCCCACCCGTCGCTGCCAAATCCGCAGCCGTCCCACCCCGCGCCAGTGCGAGTAGCCCGCTCGTGATTGCGCTTGCCGCATGGTTGTGCGACGACGGCGCAGCATAGGCGACAATCAGCGCATTAATTTGCGTCTGGGTTAGTCCGGGAAATCCGGTAGATGCTGGCATGAGCTATCCTGTTCCCAATAAGCCCGCCGGAATGTAAACGCTGTTCGCTGTCCACGCGGCAGCCAGTCGCTTCGCCAATTCGCCGCTCGGATCATACGGGACGAGCAGCGCCCAATTGCGGGTTGCGATCTTGCTCGGCGCTTCATCTCCCGTGCCGTCGAGGGCATAGGAGATCGTGCCGTTGGCGCGAATGATCCTCAGCACAGTTTTGGCGAGTCTCCCCAACGGCACGGTGTCCAGCCCCGCTCGATTGAGCATCACCATCGTTTGCACGATGTAACTGGCGTAAGTCGTGCGCGGGTTTGGGGTATCCTCTTGCTTCCCTCGTGCGAAGAACGGGCGGTGATGCCATGTGGCGCATCCGTCCTCTGCGACAAGGATGCTCTTGAACAGTTCGATTCGTTTAGTCTCTGCGTCTACCTGATAGCGTTCCTCGCCCGTGAGCAACCACAGACACCACGCGGTTTCGACACTTGCCGCGTAGGAGTGCATCAAATCGTCAGTCGGCACGCTCTCCCCGAAGATTGCCCTGTACTGCGACAGCCAATAATCCGCCGCCGCCGCAAACACCGGATCGTGTGCGCGGTTCACATGACATAGGTAAGCGGTGAAGGCGAACAAGCTGGCAACAAACGCTTTGTCTTTGCCGAGCGTGAGCGTGAGGACGAACGTCGCCATGCGCTCACGCAGCACGCCCATGACCGATACGATTTCGCGCAGGAAACCGCAATCCCCCGTCGCATCGAGCGCGGAAGCAACCGCGACCACGTAATCTTTCACGGCAAACCCTACGGAATCAGCAGCACCAGACGCGGCAATAACACGCGGGTTGGGGGAAGGACGCGGGCTGTAGATTGCGCTCCATGTCTGGATATACCGCTGATGGCGATCTGGTGAGAGCGTGCTTGGTGTAAAGAGACGGTCAATCTCGAACGGCTTTCGCGGCGGGACAGGCTTCGGTGTGCGTGCGAGTGCTTCCGCAAGTTGCACGGCAAGGCTATCGGCGCGTTTGGTTTCAGCATCGAGCGCCGCGCCCCGTGCCGTCCATTCGGCATAGAACTGGTCGATTAAGCTATTCGGTTGGCTCATCGAGTTGACCTCAAACAGTAGATCGTTGTTTATAGTGTACGGGGTTGCGCTACGCGAGAACAGACACGGCGGCGCGTCAGTTCAATACTTCGACTATCGCCCAGAATCCGGTGATGGTGTTGCTGACATCGGCAGTCACCCACTGTGCAGTTAGATTAACGGCAAGACTGGTTGTCGTGTTCAGTGTGATGCCGCCTGTGGCGATCATTGGCGCGGTGATCAAGTTGCCGGATGCGACACTCTTGTATGCGTAAGAGCCGTGTGCAACCGTTGTCGCACTTACCCCGGCGACCCGGCAAACCAGCACCATACTTGCTTCCCACATTTGATCGACTTCGCTTACCGGGAGCGTCAACGTGCCTGTATTCACAAGCACCGTCGCACCCGCTAGAAACCGAATTGTGACATCGGTTGCCGCCGCCGCCGATGAGTAAAATCCGCCTGCCGTTAACCGGATCACCCGACCATCTACAAGGAAATTTACGGGCAGTGTTAGCGTGCCTTCACCTGTGCCGCACAGAGACAACTGCAGTGCCGTGTTTCCGATGACCCCGCTTGAAGTCTGAGAGTAGATCACCCCCGCCGGAGTTAAACTGCTGCTGACAGGCTGATAGGGACCCAGCACAGTAGCGTCGTCTAGGATAATGTAAGGCGCAGTAACCCCCGCCACTTCCTTGAGGAACACCCGTGCCAATCCACTCCCCGGAGTGGATACATTTGCCGACTGAACGGCAAAACCATAGCTGGTATTCGCAGCATCTTTCGCGTAAGCCATCAACCCTACTCCGTTTGCATTAGATAACCAGCTTCGTCGATCATGATCGTGCCATCCTCGTCGAGCATGATGCGATCCACTGCAAGGGACAGCAGTTCCGCCCACCCTACGCTTTCGGTCGCGCCGTATAGCTTACGCGATCCCCAATCCCACATCAGCGACTGTCGATCCGGCGGAGCATCCGGCACATCCGCCGCCGCCCCCGTCTTGATGATCGCTTTGGGCAGATCGCAGAAGTCAGTCATCAACCAACTCGATATACGGCGAACTCTGTAGTTCCGAGAGATGCAGTGGTTGTTAAAACTAAACTACTGCCGATTGTTTGGATGCTGATCTTGAATACATCCGTGGCAACACAATTAGAAACTGTCTCAATCACCACTTGGTTGATGGACGTACTGAAATTGCCTGCCATGTAACTAGTGTTGCGATACGCGAGGATTGATCCGTTTTTATACAGACGTAACTCGACTACGTTAGTAGTAGCAGGAGATCTCTGAGTCGAAATTGCACAAAAAAAGCGATACTTTCCGGTTGTCTGAATCACGACATCTATATCGTTGACCCCCGCGTCAAACATAGTGTCGGTATCATAATCTTCATGCCACTCCACATCAGTCTGGGTACCCGATGTAAGCGAGAAACTAGAAGTACGAATGAGATGACAACCTTGAGTAAACCCGCTCCCGCCAACTGCCGCCCAGACTGGTACGCCAGCGTTAATGGTGAGTACATTGCCGGCGCTGCCGACGCCGAGTTTGTCTAGTCCGTTACTGGCATTGCCGACGAGGAGATCACCTGCGGCGTAGGTACTCTGCCCCGTGCCGCCGCCGCCAACCCCGACCGCCGACGGCTGCCATGCGACCTTGAGCGGCTGCGCTGAATCCTTCGTCAAAACGTAGTCATCCGGCACGCCGCTCACGCCGAGTTTACCTAAATTTGTCGACGCATTGCCGACCAGTAAATCGCCTTGCGTATACGAGCTAAAGCCCGTCCCGCCGCCGGAGATGCCGGACGTACCGATGTCACTTAAATCGTACTCAAGCCAACCTGCGCCAGCGGCATTACTCACCGAGAGGGTTGTACCCGCCGCGTCCCAGTGTGTATCGCCAGTGCCTTCCGGCGTCGACGGACGAGTGCCGATGCGGAAGCGGGCAAAAAAACGCTTTAGAAATGGAACATCGCTAATTTGCATGGAGTCGCCAAACTATGATCCGTTGTTTACAGTGTATGGGGTTGCGAAACAAGAGAACAGGCACGACTAAAAAGCCCCGCATAGCGCGAGGCTTTTGGCAAATCAGACGGTTGCCACTTCCCCATCGACGGTCACCACTTCCCCGCACGCGATCAGGATGTCGGTGTAATCGATCTTGGTATAGATTTCCTGCACCGCCCAGATATGCGCTCGGCGTATCGCCGTCATGCCGCTCACCAGTTTCACATACCCGGCGCGAAATTTCGCCCGATCCGGCTGCGGAAACAATGTCCCGCTGCCGCCGTCGGCAGCCCACGTCTGCTGGTGAGTCAATCCGGCGTCAAACTCCTCGCCGTATTGGATACTGATCGCGTCGTTGGTAAAATCCACCTCGACCAGCGCGTACAATGCTTGTCCTGCTGTTGCTGGCACTTCGGCGGTGAAGTCGGCGCTGTATTTTGTGCCAATCCATTTAAACTCGCCGTTCAGTGAATACGGAGCGCCGAATACAACCACACGCATAGATGGCGGCGCAGTCTCGTTCACAAGACCCGGCACGAATTGATTGAGGTAAATTGGCGTCGGCGCTTGTGCGTCCCGCCCGCCAAAGAACTCCTCGGCGAGTCCCGGCTGCAGCCCGTCGATGTACCATTCGCGCCGACCTGTCTTAGCTCGGCTGACATACACCGGAGCGCCCACTTTCAGGAACTTCGGATCGAGCGGGTTAGGACCCATGTTATGCGCTTCGCCGGGAGGCTGATCGCCGATCGTGTAATAGAATTTCTGTACCCCATCATTGGTATTGGGATCGACCTTCAACTGAATTGCGTCGCTGGAGTCAATCCATCCCAATGTGACGGGGATACCCTCTTCCAAAGCCCCGCCGATTGCCGCACGGACGCCTGTATAAAGCAATTCCGAGCCAAACAGGTCTGTAGGCACTATAACGCCGCCATAACGCGCAGGAAGCGCCCTACCGTGCCGACTGCGGCAGCCCAATTACCGATCTTGTTGTCCCACGTTTCGCCGCCATCGTCGCTCGATCCCATCACCTCATCCCCCCACGCGATCAGGCGGTCGCCGCCGCGCAGTAACCCTTCATATGGCACATTGGCATCCACCAGCGTCAGGGTTTCGCCGCCATCGTCGCTCTCGTATAGCTTCGTGGTTGATCCATTTGACAGCAGCGCCGACATGACCAGCGACTGCGAGTCCGCCGCAACTGCATAAGGTCGCCGCGCAATATAATCGGCTGCCGGCGTGATGATGTTGTAATCCCGCAGGGTACTGCTGATGTAGCTCTCAACCCGATACTCGTTCCGAAGGATCAGTGATCCATCCACAGTGACGGCAAATGACGAGAGTCCGCCGAAGATTTGCTGATCGATGTCGGTCTTGTCTGCCGTCATGGTGCAGGTGATCAGGATATAGCGCACATCGTCGAGGTCGAGTCCTGTATCTGAAAATGAATCATCTTCGCTGTATAAAACATTCGAGTTCGGGCGTAGATACCCGAACGAGTCGCTGTGCGTATGCAGCACGTTATCGTCGGCGTCGAGCAGATCAACGGTGTATGACATGCCCTGCCCTACGCCGCTGTTGTTGTTCCAGTCTTGCAATTCAAACGTCGCTGCGAGTGAGGTGACATGCCATGCCTGATCGCCGAGCGCGTACCTCAACTCCATTGAGCATAAATAGGTATCGACTGCATAGGATACGTCGACCCCAAAGATCGTCGGCGCGGCAGCCCCATGCCCGAACGGCCACGCGAACGCCCCAAACGGATCGAAGGTAAAACTCTCCAGCGTCGCAGCAGTTGATCCAGTGGCGGCGTAAGTCTGCGTCACCGAGACGGCATTCGCATCGCGGCTCATATACACCACCTCATCGGTTGCACGGGTGATCGACGCAATGGGGTGATCGGCATACTTCCCGCTTACCACAGAGAGGGTCGTGGCAAGCGTGAACGTGCCAACGGATGCCGCCGCCCAATAAGGATTGTACTTGCCGCCTGTATACCCGCAGGCGAACACGTAATCGCCCTCGATACACGCGCCCAGCGGTGCATCGTCGTTCGTGGAGTCACTGAAGGACAGTCCGATCAGCGTCGCCGCTGTCCACGTCCCGCCGCCGTTACTGGTACGAATGAACCATGACCCGGTGCGTGTCCTCCAGAATGCCCACACGATCCCGTCGGTCTTTTCGCTGGCAACGATCCGTGCCGATGTCAGCACGGTTGAGTCAGTCATCGTAATCGACGCCGACTCCGTCCACCCGACCCCGCGCGGCAGAATATCGTCCGAGTACCAGACCTTGAGCGCCGTGCCGTTGACTGACACGCACCACGCACCAAGTTCGCCGAAGCGCCAACCGGAGCGCGGCAGGGGCGAGTGCCAATCGAGTGCCATATCGGTGACAGTGCCTGTGATGCTGCCTTTGATCGAGCGCCAGCGCGGGGAAGCGTCACGCCAGTTTGCCGTGCCGCCGAGTCCCCCCTGATCATCTGCCGCCCATGCAACGTTGAGCCAGTCATCGTCTGGCGGAATAATGTCTGGATCATTCGGCACGTTCTCACCTGCGCCGCGCACTGGAGTGATGTCCACACCGGGTTTCCCATCCGTTTCTGGGACCAACGTTACACGGATGTGTTTATTCGCCGCGCCGCCTTCCCGATCCCGCCATTCACGTTCAACTGCCTTCACCGAGCAGCGGATTGTCAAGCCTTCGCCACGCGGATCATAGCGTGCCGGGACCACAAGACTAACCCATGTTCCGTAATGCCGTGCCGGATCAAAGATGTCCATGTTCCGGTTGAGCAACAGCGTGATCTCCGGCGTTGGATTATTGTAAATAGCGATCAACCTGCCGACTCGCTCTCTCAGGTCGGTAAGACTGGTGACGACGATGGCAGGTTCCTCCTGCTTGCCCGCACCCTGCCCCTGAGTTACATCGTGTGCGATGACGACGAAGGCATCTGTCTCATCCGTGCCGCTGTCGACGGTAAAACCGGAGAGTTTCAACTGCCCGACTGTCGGACGGTAATTGACCGGATACTCGACATCGCCCAGCGTATCGCCGCCGCCAACGGACAGCGTAATCCGCGTTTCCATTGCTGCGCGGTAGGAATCACCCTCGACACTAGGATTGCGATGAAAGAAGATCGACCCGTCCGACGCGCTACCGATGTTGGCACCTGCCGCAATTTTCGCCACTTCTTCAAGCTGCCCGCCCAGCGTCGCAGCGTTGATACCCCATCGCTTTTTGCGCGGCGGGGTCGCATCCGGCAGTTTGTTGAAGTCAAACAGCGTGAGTGCGTTCGGGCAGTGATACTCTAGTAGATACCATGCGACAAAGTTCGGATCAGCAAGTCCTTGACTCACTTCAGTCCAATTGCCGGGGGATGCTGTTTCGATGATCGCCTGCGGTGAGTTCGGCACATCCGCCAGCGTGCCGACGAGCGACTTCGTTTCATAGCTCAGGGTCGTAACTTCCAGATTGCCGCGCCGACTGGTGACACTGCCGAAGCCGACGTACTGGTTGATGTACACCCCATCGTCAAGCACGTTACTGCCATGCGTCGCACGATCCACTGTCATCACCGCGCCGCCATCGTAGATCACCGACTGCAAGATGTCATGATCGCCGGAGATTTCAAAACTGACGCCGCGCCCGGTCAAGTCCTGCCGATCACTGCCCTGCTTCACTGCCCGTTGGTGCGAGATCGGCGCGGAGGCGCTGTCATCCCATGCCGTCACCCAGATCGGACGGGTCGCCGAGCGCGTCTTGCCGCCGGAGTCCGTAACGAGACAGTGGATCAGGTGAAACCCTTCAGGGAGTTCAATCGTACAAGCGACGCTGATCAACGTGCCGCTGATCAGCGTGCCGCCGCTCGGCAGTGTCCACAGATAATTCGTGATCGTTTTCCCCGCCCACGCAAACGCCGCCGCCGCCGTGAACGCAAACTGCGCGACGCCGGATACGGATCGAGCGTGCCGCCACGCACCGATGTTACACACGGGCGCAGGGCTGGTGCCTTGATCCGTGTAGGCTTCGTCGTGCCGCTTGTAGAATATGCCGCCGGAGATGCGCGAGAACAGCGTCCAGATCGGCAGGTAATCATAAACCGTTACCGTCTGGTTATCGGCGAGGTCGCGGTGAATTGACTGCGCCGTACCGGGGTCTCCGCGCCCCATTGCCGAAATGTACAGGGTATTTGAAGTCGCCGCTTTACGGACGATCCCTGTAGTGACGACGTTTGATCCGCTGGTGACCCGCGCCATCTGCCCGACGCGAATATCACCCCACCCCGCCGATGTGTTGTCGACAGTGAAATGCGCTAGGGGGTAGGCAAAGGACGCCTGATTGACGAGCGCCGTTGCGACGATTCGGAGTGGCCATGCCAACAGATCAGAGATCGGCGAGGAGTGGGACGCCGCACGTAGCCGCGCTAAATTGGTACTGTCTACGACATAAGTCATCAGTTTAGACTCGCAACCTCTGTTTCACCGTAGAGCATCTTGAACAGCCGCCGCCCGATCAACTTCGCGGCGTCGGCATCGCACTGTCCCTTGATTGAGTAGGCACTGAAATAAAACGCTGCGACCTTGCATCGGCTCTTTTGTTCGGCGATCACAATCACGCAGTCGTCGGCGAGGTTGTATGTGATAAAGGACGAGGTCAGAGGTTCTGGTAGCAGGAGTGCCGCCGCGCTAACCAGCATCCGAACGCGCTGCTCGATCTCCATCGCCGCCTGATCTGTTGTCTCGACATCGACATCGACAACGGCGATTATGGCGGTGCGTTGGTAGAGTCGCAGAGTTTCTAGGAGTGTGGTGAGCGCCGGAAATAGCCCGTGCTGCGGCAGTACCCGCCTGAAATTCGCCGCTGCGTGTCGAAGTGCGTCTGTGATGCCCTGTTCCATAATCACCCCCCTAGAATCGCCAATTTAATCAGCCGTCCCGACATAAGAACTGCTTATGGCGGCGCTGCGATCTCACCCACGTCGCTAAATTCGATAACCCACGCATCCAAACCGCCCGCCACGAGTTCGGCTTCGCTGAACTTTGTGCGTGTGGCGATGCACTGGTAATACTTAGCCGATGCGCCGATGGATCGACTGAACGGCACGGCAATCGTTGCAGGGTGTGACCACACGCCGCCGGGAAAGTTTGTGCTTAAGACATACGCGACCATCTTCGGCGTGAGCAGGTGAAGCGACCACTTGATCGCCGCCCCGCCGTAACCGAACCGATACCCGTTCGTGCCGTCGACAACCTCGCCGTCGTCATCGATCAAGTCCGCCGCGTTGCCGGGGCGTAGCCAATCCCTACCGACGGACATATCCGACTGTCGCGTATAGTTGCCGATGTCGTTTGTTGATGTGCCGACTAGCGTCGTCGCACTGATATGAGTCGGTGCCCAAAGCCATCCTGTATCAGGCATACAAAAAGCCTCCGTTTACTTCAGAGTACGCGGAGGCTTTGGGTTTGAACAGACACGCCGAATGGCTTGCGGCGCCGTCAAGTTGTTAGTATTTGAACGGCACACCCTGCCGGGAGTCACTGATCGCTTTAACTATCGTGTGTGCCAATAGCTGAAGGTTGTATTTAATCGTCTCTTCTGAGACGCCGCTGCCAATGGACATGCCGCTGAAATCAAAAGACATGCGCTGCCCTACCCCGCCGAGCAACCGCATCACGTCGTTCGCCAACCCGCCCGACGGCGATAATGGGATCACGGCTTCAGGACGGCGCTCCCCCAGTAGCGCGAACGTAGGACGATTGAACACGCCGCCGCTGTCGGCAAATACACCGGGGCGACCGGGGAACGCAATCTCATCCCCCCGTCTGCCGCGCATCCCGCCGCTACCTGCGCCCGTGCGCGGCAGTGTGCCACGACTACCAGCGAGTGCATCGCGTGCCGCCGCCGCCGCCAACATGCCGCCGCGCCGATACACCTCGACCATTTCCAGTTGCTGGTAGGTGATTTCGGCGATCTGCCATTCGCCGCCTGTTTCAATGACGCGCAGTAGATTGGCTTCTCGTGCGCCGAGTTCGGCAAGCTGCTCCTCGTGTGCGCTGGTCATTTGCTCAAGCTGCCGCCGATTCGCCTCGGCGGTTTGGACATCTTCCCACTGCCGTTGCTCGATCAGGTCGGCACGCTGTGACGTGTATGCCGCCCGTGCTTCGGCGCGTGCTTCGGAGTTCGACTGTCGTTGCTCGGTGAGCCGCGCCATGTAGCTTTCGCGTTCCTCGCCGAGACGCTCCGTCAGTGCTTCACGCCGATCCGCCGCTTCCTCTCGAAACGATGTAAGTAGGTCGGCGCGTGCCTCATCGCGCTGAGTCCGCAGATCGTCGAGGTTCTCTTGGAATGCCTCGCGCTCCTCCGCCGCCGATTCAGCTTTGTCCTCAGCGTCCCGCTTCGCTTGCTTGTCGGCGTCCCGCTTCGCTTGTAGGAAGGAGATGACGTTGTTGTCGAGTTCGGCATCGAAGAGCGTATCGTTGAGGTCTTCCTTTTGCCGCAGCGCCTCCTTGTCAGCGCGTCTTTGCTCTTTGGCGAGGTTCTTGTTCCGCTGTTCGTATGCGCGGACAACCGAACGATTGTAGTCGAACTCGATCTTGATGTTTGACTTGCCGAACTCTTTAAGCGCGTTAGCTTGGGCTTTTAGTTCTTCCTTTGCGATTCCGGCGAGTGACTTCCAGTACTCGCGGTTGATCCCAGCGATGGCTTTTGCGCCATCGCTGTTGAGTCGCGCAAGATCGCGCAGATGATCGCGCGTGGAGCGCGTGTCCTCTCGTTCACGTTCGGCGAGAAGTTTGCCGCGCTCGTAGGTAACGTTCTCGGTGAATTCTTGCAGCGACTTGGCAAACTGGATCGTCGAGTCGCGTGCTTGCAACCGAGTCTGCGTTAACTCCGATTCAGCGTCCGTGACCCGCTCCGCCGCAGCGCGTGCTATCTCGGCACGCTGTGCATTGGGGTACGAAAACTGAAGCGTGTTTAATGTTGCGGAGACTGCACGGAATTGCTGCTCTGTCGCAGCGAGATCTTCGCGTATCAACCTGCCGGACTCGGCGAGTTCATTACGATCAGTCCAATTACTGGAATTCGCATATGCTTGATCGATCATTCCAATTATTACATTGTAGTCATCGATTAAAGCCTGAAAGCCCGCCCTTTGCGCCGTTTGCTCGGCGATCTGCTGCCTCAATGACTCGGCATCGCCCGCTGCGATCAACGCATTAATCTGGAGGTCAAGTTCCATTGCCGTGCGGCTGGCTTCGATGTATTGCTCTGTTGCTACCCGCGCACGATCAGTGGATGCCTGTAGCGCTTCAAAAATCTTACTGACGGCGACGAGCGCGATGGTGATACCAACCGCCGCCACGCCGACAACTGTTAGCGATGCTGCGAGTCCCGCCGTGCCAGCCTTCAAACCGTCAAAAACGCCTTTTAAGCCAGTGCCGAGGGGTCGGAAAGAAGCTACAGTTTCAGTAACAACCGGGGCGAGGGACTGGAGTGTTTCTTTTAACTGACTGGCGTTATCGGCAAACTCGGCGACGCTATTCGCCGATGCTGCGATCTTGGCGCCAGCACCATCGAAGGATGATCCGCCGACTGCCTGCCCGATGGTTCTCGCGCCGGACGTGAATGCCATCCCCGCGCTGCCGCCGCCGAAATTGTCAAATGCATCTTCCGAGTCAACGCGGATGCCGCGTAGACGCTTTTGAACAGTTTCGAGTTCTTTTTCGAGAGAAGTGATGCCGTCACGGGCATCCGACGCCTCAACCTTTAATTGACGCCATGTTTTTATGTTGTCGGAAGCGTCAATTGATTTTTGAAGCTCGGCGTAGGCTTGTTTCTGCTTTGTGATCTCGGCTGTCAATTGCGACTGGAGTTTTTTCGCTGCCGACATGTTCTTGGCGTCGCCAAGCGCCGCAGAAACACCGCCACCTTTCTTGAGGTTGGCGGTGACTTTGGAAACGCCAACTAACTCTTTTCCGATCCCGGAAAGAGTCTTTGCGGTAGCCTCGCCACCTGTCGCTTTGAGTTCCCAAACCGAAACGCCGCTCAAGTCATGATCTCCAAATAAAAACAGCCCCGACACGATATTTCGTGTCGGGGCTGTCGCGTAGACATTTATAGCTTATTCGATTTAGGATTTAAAAAACAGACACGGTACTAGTACCCACGTGTGCAGTTTTGCCATTCGGCGGAGTATCGATCATAGCGATCACTACAGGCGTTCTCTCGGATCGCACGACTACCAGCAGTCGCAGTGTTGAGTGCGACGACGGCAACAATAACCGCCACGATGATCATGCCGATCACGAACGCGGTGAACGCCGGAGTCCAACCGAGGAAGATCGAGCGGCGTTCCGGCGCGATCAGGTCTAGTTTGTCGAGCCACTTGTCGGCAATGGGATCATCGACATCCTCAAGAACGAGACGCGCTTTGCGGTAGTCTTTACGAGCAATCAGGAGTTTTGCTGCCGACAACTGGTCTTTTGTCTCTGCATCCATGCTACACCCTTTTTCGGTAAAGTGTAACATGGAATCCGATGCGGCGTTACTCGGCGGGATTTTTGTTTGCATCATTATTGAACGACTGCATCTGCGCCGAATTATTGCCGATCCACTCGGCGATCTGCTCGATCAAGTGAATATCACTGATCCAGTCGTCGGGCAACGCATCGACCTCCTCCGGGGTGGGGTAGCGCGTTTTCCCCGAAGATCGCCAGATTGCCCACGCCTTATATGCCTTGGCGGGTGGGCTGTCTGGTCTCCAGTCGCTGCCGATGCCGAATACCCTGCCGTTATCTTTCTGTACGACGGAGCGGCGGATCAAGTCCACGAATTCGAACCGGACTCGCCAATGCTCCTTTATTCCAAAGGGTCTCTGCGCTGATCCTCCGGCAGTTCGCTAAACAGCTTCCACGCTGTCGGCGGCGACCACGTTTTCATCCCGGCGGCAAGTGCGCCGTGCCATCCCATCACACGCGGCAAAGAAGAATGACTGACTGCGGACTGCTCGTCGCCGGGAACTGTCGGTTCGATGCGGGTTTGTTCGCGCTGCCCGATCAATACGATGTTGTCGACCTGCTCCGCGTAGAAGGGAAACCACACGTCAACTGCGACGCCGCGTTTGTACAGCGCCCAGAACTCTTCAAATGCCCGGAACTCGTCGGGGACGCCGTCGATCCACGCGAAGGTTAAATCCTTCGTGTAAGTGACGCATTCGGACAGCGCGTAGTGGTAGCCGTCCTCTTTGCCGACGATGGCAGTGATCGCCGCCTCGGTTACTAGGACTCGCTCGTCGAGCGAATATGTTCGGCTGCGGAAAACATCTGCGCTGATCATGTCGTATAGGAATGAAACCCGATTCGTACCTACCATTGTCTCTGCCCCCCCCCGTAAACAAAAAACATCCTGCTTACAATGTAGCAGGATGCTAAGTGACTGAACAGACACGCCGATACTTAGAACGGCACGCCATCAAATTCGGTCACCATAGGGTCGCGCATCGGCTCACGGGTAGTCACCCAACCGGAGGACACCTCGAATCCGGCGGCGTCGTCAAAATCAGGGTCATCATCCAGCGTCACCGTAATGCCGATTCGATCCTCGACAGGCGGCGCTTCTGGATCACGGGTATCTTCGTCATCGGGTGTGGTAGGGATCAGGTCTTCATCGGGTACGCGAACCATGTTCCGTTTTCTCCTGTACGCTGAATATACCTACAGTCTACGCAACGCGGCACTCGCAGCAAGACACGCTGGGGAACAAAAAACACCCCGTGCGGGGTGTTGGGTTAGCGGCGCATCAAGAAGTAACATTGGTTAGCCGCCGCCGTTCAATTATAACGCGGTGATTAGCCAGCCATTTATCGGCATCCTCAAGAGTCAAGCTGATACTTTGTAACTGCCATCTCGCCTCGCCCGCAGTTCGCTGTCCGAGCTTGGCACTCAGCTTATTCAAACCGGCGTTTGCTCTGTTTAAAGAGCCGCCTACCTTGTCCTTGAGAAACCCATCGGGGAGGTTCTGTACTCGCATGAGTAATGACCGCGATCCCTGCGCCAATTTGTAGAGATCGGCAGCGTTGTAAACATCTGTCGCCGGGGAATTAGGATTACCGCCCTGTTCGGATGCGCGACTAACCTGTCTCATCAACGAGCCGACGCCCTCTTGTATTCCGCTGGTGATGTCTTTCGTGCGCGGCACGCCCCGCTTGATCGCCGCTTTGATTACCACTTTTTGCCGACTGTTCATTTCCAACCACCCCCCCCGCAACGCGGGGAATTATGCACTCAATCTAACGCTATCTTAACTCAAAAGATTATGGAAGTCAAGCGATTTCGGCGGCGACTGGATAATCCCCGTCCTCATCGGTGTCCACTTCCGGCGGCGGCGCAGCCAGCGCGCCCAGTTCGGCGTGGTTCGGCGCGACCGCAATGCCGGGTTGCAGCGCGTAAAAATAGCCCCGCCCCACCTTTACCGTTGTGATGCCCGTGCGCGGCGTGAACGGCGCACCGTTGGCGTACAGGGCGGGATACTGGATCACCGCCCCTGTTTCATTTCGCTGCCCTAATCGCTCGTCCATCGGCGGCTACACTGGCACGTAGGCTGTTTCGTACAGCACGGTTACGATGTTGCCGGATGCGACGGTGAGCGCCGTGCCGACTGCAAACGTTCCAGTGGCTGTCGTGATCGTATCCGCCACGCCGAGCGTCGCCGTCGGCGATATCCACTTGACGAGTTGATTGCGGGTACTCGACGATGTGCCGACTGCGCTGCTCACAGGCTGATACGCCGTGATAATGCTTTCGGGTGAGCCATCAACATGACAGACCGCCATGTGCAGCGGGTTGTCGGTGATGATGTTGTAACTCACCACCCGGTTATCCGTCGACGCTAAGTTCGTGCCGAACAAGTGACCGTTGATATGCCGAGCGCCGCCCGCCGGAGTCACCTGATACGGCGATGTCGATTTTTGCTGATACTGCTGCGCGTTTTTCTTCGGGCGCACCCAATTGCGCGGGTAGATCGTGTGCAGGTACTTGGTCGCGCCGAATGTCGCCGCTTCAAACGACTGGATGCGATAAATGAACATCAGACTGATCTGCGGGAAATTGCCGGCGTGGGCATTATGTGTGTATTCAGTCCAGAGCGCATTCGTTGTCTGATCTGACAGTGTTCCTGTGCAGAGTGCGATGAAATTCGAGTCAAGATTTTCTAACTCGAAGTCGAATGATCCCATCGAACTGGGACCATACTGGTACGATGTGACCCATTGGTCGGACGCGGTGAAATCTATCGTCGCCCCGTCCGGCAGGGTGATATTCGCATTCACCGGATGATCCAGCACGTAAGCGTTACTGGTCGATCCGGCGGCAATGCCGCTGCCCGCAACCCCATAGCTCACGCCGTCGCTGCCGACGAGTTGGGCGACGATCTTATACAAGCCGTGCTGCCCACCACTTTCAATTTGTGCCATTGTTGTTCCCTTTCCCCAAAAAAACGGCGCACCAGAGAACTTCTCTGGTGCGCCGGGACATATCGTGCGGACGATTAGATGATATGATCACAGTATGAATTAGATTGCGATAGGAAACAAGGTACGCCGACTGCGTACCTTATCGTCGATCCAGTCGGCAATGCGGATAAGGACAAACTTGACCTGTTTCATGCCGCCCCCCCCAAATTCGACAATTTGACGAATTTGATTTCACCCCCTATTCGGCACAAGTACTTCAAGCGCACGCGCAGCCAGCGTGAGCGTGAGCGTGAATTCTGTCCCCCAAAACGATCCCTCCCCGTCCTCTCCTCGTGTGACCGTTGTCACAAAGGATCGGCGGCTTAGGCGGCTCGACTCCACTCCGGTGAGTGGCGGCAGTTCGCTCGACTTTGCGCCGCGCAGATTGCTGAATTGAAGCTGAGACCGCCGCCAAAAGTACACCGCCAAATCGTGCGCGACCTGCCGGAGTTCGAGTTCGGCTGCCCCCGGCGCACCCACGCCGTATTTCTGTCCGACAACCGACAGGATAAACGTCTCAGTCGGTTTCTCGATCCCCGCCGCAGTCGGCGGATACTCGGCATCATTCGCCTCCACCAGTACCGCCGGACGCTTGAGGCTGTCGAGAGACGACTGCCGCAGGTGCGCCGTGAAGCGGATCAGCGACGATGAGTCATAAGCCATATCCGCAATCCGCTGCGGCGCATCAAGAAGTAACATTGGTTATCGAAGATACTCTAACAACACCCGTAGCCCAACTTCTATGCCCGCCTTCGACTCGGCATCAATCTCCTTCATCTGCCCATCACCCGGAAGATCGTCGACAATTCGCTGAATACGTGTCACCGGTTTCCAACTCGCACGCATTCCGGGAATATTTTCTGCTTGCGCGGTAACGTAGTCGAACAACCCATTTGAATCTTGGCTGTTCACGTAACCACGTTGAAGTGATGATCTAATTCTTGTTATAAAAGCGGCTATTCTTGACCGTACTGCTGGATCAGTTAACCTTTTTTCTACGCCCAATTTGATCGCCGCTTTGATTACCACTTTTTGCCGTCTGTTCATTTCCAACCACTTCCCCCCCGCAACGCGGGGAATTATACACTCAATCCAACGCCATCTTAACTCAAAAGATTATGGAAGTCAAGCGGATCAGCGACGATGAGTCATAAGCCATGTCCGTAATCCGCTGCGGCGCATCAAGAAGGAATATTGGTAGAGCGAAGATGCTCTAACAACGTCCGCATCCAAGCCTCGATCACCGCCTTCGACTTGGCATTAATTTCCTTCATTTGACCCTCGCTCGGAGAGCCGGCGACAATTAGACGGATACGCCACGCCGCTCTCCAGATCCTACCTAATTCGGGTGTATCATCTCCTTGTTTGATAATGTAAAGGTATAGCCCCTCTGAATCATCGCTATTCACGTACCCACGTCGGAGCGACGATCTAATTCTTGTTATAAAAGCGACTAGTGTCGAGCGTACTGCTGGATCAGTTAACCTTCTTGCTACGCCCCGCTTGACCGCCGCTTTGATTACCACTTTTTGCCGTCTGTTCATTTCCAACCACCACCCCCCCCCGCAACGCGGGGAATTATGCACTCAATCTAACGCCATCTTAACTCAAAAGATTATGGAAGTCAAGCGATATACGACCGGATGTAATGCTTCAATGTTTCGGCAACATCGGCGGCATAGGTGATCTTCACCCCAACGCTCACTTCGGTCACGCCCTGACGCCCGCCAACGCTGTCGTCAGAGTCCCGTAGCGTCTTGGCGATATTGAAGCACGACTTCCGAATATCCTCCAACACGGCGAATCGATAGACTGGTGTTCCGGCGGCGTGCGCGGCAACGAGTGTGCCATGCTGCCCGCGTAGCACCGTCAACGCGCCAGTGTTATCGTCGGCAGCCGTCAACCACATCAATTCATTCTCGACGCGGTACAGGTGATCCACAAGGAAGCGAAGCTCATTCGCGGCGTCCGTGCCATCCACCGCGAGGGCATTCCATGTCGTCGCAACGGCAGTAATCCCGCCCGAAGGAATGGGGTCGTTGGTATTGACCCACGCCTCCTGCATCTGATCGTGAAACCCCCAAAAGCCTGTGACATAGATTTGAGGATAACGCGACCTCCACGCCACGCCTGTATAGCGACCCGCCCACGTGTTCGGAAACACAAGCCGGATAGCAAACTTCGGGTTGATGTTGAAGTCGAGCAGATGAAAGTCGATCCCCGGTTCGAGTGTCGTCAGGACATTCTTGGAGATTTGCACTCCGGCGGCGTGGGCTGCGGCTATTGTGCCGAATGCGCCGCGCTCTAAGGTGACGACGTTGGTACCAGTATCCCGTGCGCGGATAACGCATTGCTCGTTCTTGATCTGCAGTACGACCCCGACGGCAAAGCGATCAATGTTCTGATCGTCAAGCCCATCGGCATCAGTTGCAGTGAAGGTCGTCGCAATCGCCGTCAGTCCGCCGAGCGGCACATCCTCGCCGGAGTCGATCACGGTGCCAGTACCCACCTGTACCCGGACGACTTCCATGAGATCGGCGTCGAGTTGTAAGTCCTCGTGGATCAGTGCGCGGTTACGTAGATCGGCATAAGTCATCGGGATGCTGTAACGGCGAGTCATGTGAAACGGAAAGAATCGCCGCCGCGTGATCCGATCAATCTCGCGTGTGCCACGCCGCAGGTATTCCCGCAGCATTCTGCCATCCTCGTCAGATAATAGATCGAGGCTGATCCCTTTGACTTTGGCAAATGTCTGCAGCGTAGCATAGGTCAGCATGGTGGGTTAGAGTCCGTAGGTTAGCAATGCCTGCACGGTAAGTGTTCCGACCGACCCACCGCTCATGCGAACGCGCAGCACGCTTGCCGCAGGAACGCGGATACGGTACAGCGGCGTCGCAGTCGGAGGGGCGAGTGCGGAAACATACGTCCCAATGGCAGACAACGCCTCGGCTTGAATACCGAACCACGTTGTTCCGTTATCGGGGCTGATCTCAAAGGTCGCCGTGCCGTCGTAGGAAGCACCTAGCGTAAACCAGACGAGCGCCGTGTTGAACAAACGTGTGGGCAATGTCGTTCCGGTGAGTGTTGACGCATTATACGCAGTTGCGTCTTGCAGCGTCACGGCGTCCATTTAGACTCGCACTCCCCACACGCCGACGTAATCCACGTCGATGCTTCGGGCGGTTGCCGCAGTCAAGTTAGTGACACTGATCCACGGCGTCAGCACGGCGGTTGTCGCCACAGCCAGTGCATGAGTCGCTACTCTCACATTGTTCACAAAGAAATACGCCGTCCCAGCCGCACTGATGCGGATTTCGTACTTCGTGTAAGTCGCCGCTGGAGTCCCCGCACTGACCGTCACGGCGGCTACATCGGCGTTCACCGAACAGGCGCTGAACGTGGTCATGGAGTCGTCTGCGTTGAATCCGAACAAAGCGGCATTGGTCGCCACTGCAACCGGAGTCTCATCGTGACTGGTGAAGGCTTGCCCATTCGCATCCGACAGCGCGTCGGACAGACCGATCTCGACGGCGCGGGCAGTGATCGCCGTGACGTTCTTCACACGCGCTTTAAACACCGTCCATCCGTTGCTGACAAGCCAGTGCAGTCCAAGTACCAGTGTGGCATTGGCGTTGTCGTCGGTGTGCGTGGTCAAACGCGCCACACCGGGAGTCTGCGCGTTAATCGCCGCCGTGCTGCTGCTGCTCAGGTTCGCCGCCCACTCGTCAACGATCAAGTCACCGAGAAAATCATCCCAGAAGCCGACGTACCCCTCTGCACCGGAGTTCGCAGCGACGCCCTGCTGATCGCTCCAAATGTGTTCGGACGGAAACCCTGCCGCGTCACCGAGGAGCGCATGATTGCCGCCCTGATTCCATGCAATATTTGTGTTCGCCATCTTTTATTCCTCCCTTAAGCGGGGTAGGGGTTGTTACACCCCTGCCCTGTCGCTTTAGTACGCCTCGGACTGAGTCCCGACTGTCGAGTCGGCAGTCGGCGGCGAAATACGCATATCGAATCGCTGTTCGATCAGCGTGTACGATCCCGCCGTGCGGGTCACCAGCGCCGAGACGTGCTGTTTGGCAGTCGTCAGTGCGCCGGGACTGATCTCGATGGTGTGGATTTTGGATGCCGCGTTCGCGGTGATAGTCGTCGTCACGGACGCCGCGCCCGTGCCGCTGGAGTCCGATGCAATCTGGACGTTAAACGCCACGTCACAGGACGCATGTGCGATCAGGGTATAGACAACTCGTTCGCAGTCGGCGAGTACGGTTGTCCACACTTGGGTATAGGTGGATGAGGATGCCGATGCCAGCAGCTTCGGTGCGACCTCGTCACTGTAGGTTCTCATTCGCATTGTTTTACTCTCCCCTTTCGGAAGGTGAAGATCACCCCAGCCTTAGCTGACGGCGATCTTCAGTGCCTTGATAGCAATGGGCTGTGTGACCATGCCGCCCATACGCGCACGCCCCAACACGAGCGTGTTGTCTTGTACCGCATAGGTGCTGTCATCAAAGCGGCGGACGCTGAATTCCACACGATTAGCGATGGTGTACCCACGACTGAGATCGGCGAGTAAGATCGGGAATGCTCCCGCCGCCACGTCCGATGCCCATTCATTGAACACAATCGGCTTGTTCAGGAGTGTGGTTGGCGCACCCTGATTCAAACCCTGTTCATCGCCCCACAGATAACGCCCGTTCGCGTCCTTCAACTGCATGATGATGTTTGCCGTGTTGCTGTTCATGTACCACTTGGCACGCGCCCGGTATTGAGGCGGCAAGTGCATGGTCAATGACCGGATTTTGTCGGCGTCGGCAATGGACGCCGCGCTGCCGCTGGCGATGAATCCGCTCACGCTGGACACACCCGTCGACGCGCTGCCAGTCACGCGAGTATCGGTGACGATGCCGCGCATCTTCCCCTGCCCGTTGCCCGACCAGATCAATTCTTCGTGTTCGATGGCGATCATTTCGCTGAACGCCTCAGTGATGTACGCCTGTAAATCGAACGCGCTATCTTCGAGACTGGAAAGTGATGCGACGGTCGAGACGAGTAAGACGTGAATCGGCAGTTGAATCTGCCCCATTGTGATCGGCGTCACATCCGTCTCCGCTTGGTTTGCGGCAGTTTCGCCGATCCATGTGGTGCGCCCGGCATACGCACGGCGAGCATCAGTCGTCTGCAGATCGGGGATCAAGACCGTATCGCTGGTCGTGGTGCGGCGCTTACACTCATTCGCCGTCACTGCATCAACCATGATGTTGCGGTTCAATTCCGCAATGAAGTCGTCCGGCACGGAAAACCCGACGCTGCCCGATGTGCTGGATGTCAAAGCCTTGACGCCCGTCACCCGGTCGGCTGCACCGTAATCCACCTGCCCTTTTCGCAGAGTACGGCGATCATCGTCGTTCATGCGGAACTCACCGAAGCGTATGTACTTGGTGAATACCGACTTGTACGCACCGGGCTGATCCGCCCGATCTCGTGTCACACGCAGTGATTTCATACCGATCATCCGCTCCCCCGGCGCTTCTTGCAATTCCAACGCATTGATGCGCCGCCTCATGGCGTTGATCTCCTGCGACTGATCCACAGTCATCGACTTCTGACGCGAACGCGCTGTCCGGCGGCGCGACTTGCGGTAACTCAGCATCGCCGGATCGAACTCATCATCCGACAGCATCGCGTCGCCGAACTCATCATCCGACAGCATCGCGTCGCCGAACTCATCATCCGACAGCATCGCGTCGCCGAACTCATCATCCGACAGCATCGCGTCGCCGAACTCATCATCCGACATCATCGCGTCGCCGAACTCATCATCCGACAGCATCGCGTCGCCGAACTCATCATCCGACATCATTGCATCGTCAAACTCATCATCCGCCAACGTTGCATCGCCAAACTCATCATCCGACAGCATCGCATCCTGTACTTCGAGATCGGCAGCAATCGCCATCTCTTCTTCGGGGGTCGCTTTAAACCCCATCTTCTTGAGTACGCTCTTCACGTACTGAACCGTGCTTCTACGCGCTCTCAACGCCATGACCGTTCCTCCACTGCTTTCGAGATCGGCAGCAATCGCCATCTCTTCTTCGGGGGTCGGTTTAAACCCCGCCTTCTTAAGTACACTCTTCACGTACTGAGCCGTGCTTCTACGCGCGCTCAACGCCATGACCGTTCCTCCACTGCTTTCGAGATTGGCAGCGATCCCGGCATCCGCTCTAGCACGAAGCCCTCTCGGAATTCCCGTTTGACCGCGAGTTAACACCGCTTTCAAAGCCCGCACCGACGTTTTGCGAGACTGCGCCGGCGTCGGCGTGACAGTCCCCTCAAAGAGGGGCCACACCAGAATTTCGCCAGTGTCCGCAATTACGACAAGGTGATCCACTGAACCGCTACTCCACCCCAACGGGTAAAGATCAAGCAGTTCACTCACCTGCCGCCCGTATTGATCGTGAAGATCAAGCTGGGCTTTGGCGTGCCATCCCACGTTGTCTTTGTCGACCCGCAAAATCCGCCCAATGGGGTCTAACCCCACTGCCGAATCCATGCCGTGATGAAACAGCATCGGATAGTCGCGGAAATAGTCCTCACGGATGTCTGTGCGTGGCGTGAACCACTGCCCCTCCAGATCGGTATCCGCGGGTCCGCCGAAGGAGATCAAATACCCCTCGATTAGCCCGTTACCGCGCTGTACGGATTTGATTGCGCCGCCCGCCTTATGGAGCAGAATTCCGGTCACGACACCTCGACTAAAACAAAAAACCCGCATGGAAGTTTCCATGCGGGCTGGGACGTTAACTACGTGTGAGCCTACTCTGCCAGAGTACTACAATTCAGGGCAAGACAGCAAGGCACGATCAATTCTTCGACTTTTTGCGGCGCTCCTTCCGTTTGCCGTAGAGCATCCTGTCGATCTGCGCGACTATTTGCAGTTTGGAGCGGCGCGATGCGTCTAGGAACTTGGCTAGATCGCCGGGGTAGTTTGCTTTATCAATTTGTTCAATGGCACTGATCTCACCCAATGTTGATCGGCGTAGGGTATCGAGCAGTTTAGCCATGTCGTCAACGGTGTGCTGCATGTCACTGCCTCCGGATGATGCGAATGATAATCTTGCCTAGAAACTCCTCCGCCTTGTCTATTGATAAGGCGTAGTATTGTTGAATGATCGGTGCTGCGGGATTCCAACCCCGATCCTTGTGAAATGGCTGTATCGGTTTGTCGTAACGCTGCATCGATCTGCGGCTCACGCCGAGTCCAATGTCCCCTGATACAAAAGGCTGATACCTTGTCATCCGTCCCCGCGAGTCCGGCGAGGTCGCCGTATTCTCAACCGTCACCTTAATTGCCCCGTTTTTGGTATCGACCTCGACGGTCGATACCCATCCCTGCCGCAGTTTGAACGTCCGTTTGCGCGGCAGGTTTCCTTCGGCGCGTAATTTCATCATGACGTAGCGCCGCTGCTTTGCCGACTTCCAACGCATCTTCATGCCGATCCAGCGCGGCGGGTAAATGCCGAGTTTCTCCAGCATGGGCTTCACTACTTGCGTCCTAATCACCCCCGCCGTCTGCGGCACAGCCACACGCAGATGCTGCCGCAAATCGGACGCTTGCCGCCCGACCCGATCCGCCGCCTTTTTCAGGGAGTCGGGGTTGCCGACCTCAAGAACGTTTTTAGAGATAACATTTTTGTTACGCGACATAGCAATAAAACTCGTTGATTATCACTCTCAATCGTCCGCTTAATCGTTAAGGCTTGTCACAGTTTATCACAAACGCGACGCGAAAATCTGCCGCCCTACCCTACGATTAAGTCACGAATATCCGCCGGCATGTTGACGATCTTCCAGTTTCTAATTTGCATCGGCGAGAACACATCGGCGCGGGCAAGGCACTGTTTGCAATGCTCCGCCACTCCCAGCAGCCAGTACACGTCGGCGTCGCCCTTCTCTCGATCCACGCTCCGCCACTCCCAGCGGCAGCGGCAGTTCGCACGGCACGCCGTTTTTTGTGCCGGGTAAAACGGCAAATCGGGAAACTCCCGATGCACGTTCTTGTCGACTGTTTCGGCGGCTAGGGTTTCGGCGCTGCCCGCGTACATCCGCGCGCGAACGCCGAGCGCACCCGGCGACCAGTCTTTATCCGGCTGCCGTTCGATCTGCGCGATCCAGTTGTCGAGAAACCGCGCCTGTTCCCGCACCCTCATATCGACGCGGTTTAAATCCATCGGTGATAGACTTCCGATACTCCCCGCCGCTGCCGCCGCCGCCGTGAGTAGGTTGAATCGAATCTCGATTAGCATCATGGCACGAAACTCCTGCGGCGAGATGTCCTTCGCGGCAAGCTGGGCGGCGAGTGCCGTCACCTGCTCATTGAACGCCACTTGGTATCGGCGTATCTTTTCGATGGCGACTTGTTGCCGCTGTTCGGCTTCGACTTCCGACCTGGGTCGCCGACTTTCGCGGTAACGCGCCGACTCCTCTGGCGTTGGTTCGCGGGGAAGGATGTTCCTCAGCCCCTGCCCCAACCGCCGGATGATGTCGCGTACCTTATCGCCGATGATGCCTTTGACCGCTATGTCGTCCATGCCGCCGCCCCAATATAAAAGCCCTGCTGATAGCGTAGCAGGGCTTCACGTTACGGGACAGGCACGAACGGCGGGGTTTAACCGCTTGATAGTGTGTCGGCGGCATCGGCAAGTTCCGCCTTCAACCGAGCGAGTAATCCGTCTACCCGCTTCCAGTTTCTGGTTTCCGCCGGGAATACCATCCCCGGCATCCAACCCTGCGGTTGGGTCTCTGCGCGATGTCCGTTCAGATTTGCAGCCACGTCGTACAGTTGACCGGCTGCACGAACGATGCTCGGCGGTAGGTCGTTTCTGTATCCGTTAATTGGAGACCAGATACTAACGAAATCCGCCCACACCAGCCCCTGCCGCGCACCCCATGTGCGCTGCATCCGCGCAACCGTGATGCCCGCACGATTAAACCATGCCGCCGTGACTGGCGCAGTTTTCAGGCTACGCACTCGTGCCGCCTTGATTGCCAATTGCCGTTTTGTGACCATCGTATTTCCCTTTCGCTTTTCAGCACACTATTGATACACATCTTAACTCGAAAGATTAGGAAGTCAAGTCATCGTCGAGCAAGTCGCCCAACCCGTCCATCCCGGCGACCCGTTCCGCCCATGCCATCAGCGAGTCCTCGTCCACTGCCTTCGGCGCACTCTCGGCGAGTGCGGCACGGGCGTCATTGAACACGAGTTTGATTTCCGTTTTCGTTTTGACATCGGCAAGTCTCGCCTTCACCGTCTGCTCAAGCGCCAATGGTAGCAGGTTCACTTCAAACCGACTCGCCGCCTTCGATACCCCATTACGGAACGCGGAGCGTTCCCACGCATCCAGTTCGGCTTCAGGTGTTTCCTGCATCGCTAGTTTCGCCTTTGCCATTACACCCAATATCGGATTATGCCCGTCCGTCAAATCGGCGCTGTCGTCAAAGTACCCGTCATCGCACGCCTTCAGCGCGGCGTCCCACGCCATCGCCGCATCCTGCGCCAGTGCTTCACGTACCACGTTCTTGACCGCGTCGCTCAAGCCGGGACCCGGCTCCCCCGTATCGCGCCATGTCCGCAGCGCCGACTGCACGAACTGCCGTGTAATCTCGGCGTCGTCGATCAGCATCTGTCGGTTGTGCGCGTGGTTCGGGTCGTCCCCCGCTGCCTCGCGGATCGACGGCAGTTCAAAGACCACTTTGTACTCGTCGCGGGTGACTTGGATACACTGCGGCACGACGCTGATCGCGCAGGTGAATTCCGGCACGGGAGTCTCGTCCGGCACATAGCACAGCGTGATATGTGGCATATACGCCCCCGAAGCAGAGTAAGGCGAAATCGGCAGCGCCGCGTTACTGAACGACGTGCGAGTGTGGCTCTGCAACCCTTCCAATCCCTGCGTCGTATCCACACGCAGCGCGATGCACAAACCATCCTGCGTCTCAAACGTGATCAACCCATCCACGCGCAAAGTGATGTCCGGCATGTATTCCGGCATAAGTTTCTGCGCCGCCGCGATCTGGTCGTCCGTCGCATGATCACTGTAAACGAGGGTACAGTGATACGTTTCAGGGTCTTGCCAAATAGCAGGGACGCCGTCGAGCATGATCTCTAACTGCGTGGCAACCGTCTGGATCAGTGGGTCGTCGCCGATCATGAGTAACGCACATGCCGAATGCTGCTGTGTGGCACTCGCCGTCAAACGCGCAACCGGAGTCACCGGGATGATCCGCCCATCCGTCTCGGCGCTTTCGATCCCGGCAAAATCGACAATTTGACGATTTTGATCGACTGCCTTGTCACCGTCCGTCGGAGCGACCGTCGGCGCGACCGTGCCGCCCTGTGGCGTTTTGCCGGGCAGTTGGGGACGATCACCCGCAGGAAGCGAACCTCCGCCGTTTTCAGGCGGTTCTGGTGACGGCGTACCACCTCCGCCGAAGCCGCCGCCCGCCGATGGGTCTGGCACTACTTCATACTTGTACCCGTCCTCAGCGGCAGGCGTCGGCAGATTAAACATTAGCTTTCGCACTTCGGAACGCTTGACGATCCCGGCATCCCACGCAGTCGGCGCGTACTGCATGATAAAGTCGCTTGGCAGTTGGTCATCCCGCAGGACTCGCTCAACCGACTGAAGCCGCCCATTGATATTGATAAAGCTCTCCAGCAGCTTGAGTCCCGGCGATGGCTTGAAGCGCATCTGGTCACGGGTTTCCCCGAACGTCTGGATACCGGAGGTAAACAGCCCTGTTTCAGTGGTCGCATTGTCGGCGCGATCTGCATCCAGCGCCGTGATCTCATCTTCTGCGACCACGATCCGCACGTTCGCATCGTGCAGCCCCATGTCGGCATTGAATACGTCTGTCATCTGCCATGCGACAGGCAGGATCGCCGAACGAAATGCATCCATCATGAGGAACTTATGCCGTGCGTTGTCGCTGCCGCCTTCGGGCGGGACGATTAAATCCGGCGCGATCTGGAATACCGAAGCGATGGCGTTCAATGAGTCACGGTTCAAATCCGGTGCTTGAACTTTCTCGGCATCAATCCCGGCTTGCTGCACGTTCAGTTTGCGATCCGTGAATACGGCACGCATCGCAAACTTGCCGAACAACCCTTGCCACGCCCGCTCGATAAAATTCTTTTGCCGGATCAAGTCCGCTTCGGTCTGCATCGCCGGGTCTTCTTCAGTGCTGATGAGCAGCAGCGGCATAGCGCCGGACATAAAGTAGTGTGCCGCCCATCGTGCGATGGCGGCATTGGTGATCGCGTTGTTGATCGCTAGACTTACCATCGAGATGCCGTTGTTCAAAAAGCGCGGGTCAAAGTCGTGGATGTACACGAACTCGTCCCGATCCCGCATCCCCGCCTTCAGTTCGCCCATCGGCTCGTTCAGGCTAAATCCCTGAATCTCGCCCTGATACTCGTCCTCGAATATCTCCCAGCGCGAATTAGGGATGACCGATAATCCTGCGATCCCGCCCTCCAAATACCCGCTGATTAGTTTGCCACGCTGGTAGGCGGCGAGTGCCTTACGGGTCTTGCGTTTATAAACAAGCGTCGTGCCGTAGAGCGCGTAATACATATACAGGTGGTACATGAACCGTGCGCCGGCGACTGTGAATATTTTATTTAAGTGGTGAGTATCTGGCAGCCGCTGCCAATCGCCGCCCTTGTCGACTTCGGCGACAAAGCGCACCATGGAGAACAGGTTCGCCACGCGGCGCATCGCCGCAAACAGGTAAACCGACGTGGCATACGCCGACTCGATCTGCTGTTCGGAGTAATTGTTCCGCCAGTTCGTACCTTCGGCATTTATGAAGTCGTTTATGAAATCGCTATACGAGACGGACTTGACCGCGTGCTGCAGTTCGTCATTGATGATCAACGACTGCTGCCGCCGAGCAGGAGCGCCGCGCACAAACGGCGCTTGACGCTGGTAGCGTGTCGCCGCCGGACGGCGCGGTAGATTACTCAGCGACTTCACAGCAGCCTTCACGCCGTCGCCGTAAACTTGCCCTATCTCGTTTAACAACCCCATTAGGTCACCGCTTCTGGTTCTGGTTCACTGGCGATCTTCGCTTGGTAATCTTCGATCATGCTGACAACCCGCTGCTGCCACTCGCTCAGTCCGTCGTCAGGTTCTGCGTATAACGCCTCTTCGAGTGGCTCAAGGCTCTTGATCGCCTTTTCTCCGGCGGCGGCGGCGTACAGATGTAACGTATCGACGGCTTCAAGCATTCGCTCCTGCTGGTCATCGGTTGATGCTCCAGCGGTCGTGATCTCGCCGACCACGTCCTGCAGTGCCTTCAGCGCCGCTTCCGCCGTATTCTTTGTCTGAGGTTTTGCCGCCCGCTGATTGATCTCGTCGACTAGGCGATTGCGCTTCCGAATAATGCTGTTGAGTCGCTGCAGTACCTTTTTACGTTTGGCGAGATATTCAGGTTTCGTGCCGTATGCGTTGATCGAATAATCAAAGTAATCGAGGTCGCCGATCGGGTTTTTCGTCTGGTGACGCAGTTGATCAAGCTGTTTACTTTCATCTCCGGTGATGATCCTGTCGTTGTACGCGCTGATCAATACTTCGCGCATCTTTTCGACTTCACCTTCCGCCTTAATGCCCCTCCCCCCGGCAAATGCTATCATCTGCCGCAAAGCATCACTGATCCCCTGCTCCCACTCGCTGATCGGCGTCTGTGCCGGGTACCACGACTCCTCGTTATCCGTGAACCGCGACAGCGTTTCTTGGATGCCGCGAAACACGCGCTGTCCGTTCGGCGATGCCGTCGTGAGCAATCGGGAAAGGAGTCCGTCGACTTTGTTTAAAAGTCGCACGTTCCCCAATCGCTGCGGTTGAGAATCGACTGACAAACTCGCCCGAACCATCTGCAGGAGTTGGACAGCCCGCTTCACCCCATTGTCGTAAGATGCCTTCACACCTTCTTCGGCAATAGGATCGAGTCCTGCTTTCGCCATCGCCAGATACTTTTTCGCCAAGTCTGATTCATCCGGCGACGCCGTCAGGATCGCACGGGCGGCGATCAGCGCATCATAGGATGTTTGCATCTTCTCGCGGGTCGACATATCGGCGATCTTCCAACTGGTCGCCAGTGCCTTGAGCGCCGCTTTCACTGTTTCGGCATCGACTGTTTCAGCGTCCGCTGCCTTCTGGATCGTGTCACATGCAACGGCAGCTTCTTTGATCGCCTTCGCCCGTGCCGACATAATCCCCTTGCGGCTGCAGATCGTAAACCCGCTCGGCGTCTCGACCTTGTAACGCACGCCGTCGCCGACTCGCTTCACGCCGCGCACCGTGCCGATCTCGCCAGTGGACTTCACGTAAACCTCCATGCCCTTACGCATACTCACCGTCGCTCCTAGTCCGTCGTCATCCGGCGGTATGCTAAACCCCGCGCCGCTTGCGTTGGATGCCGTGATCGCCTTTGCACTCGCCACGATTCGTATTGCCACGAATGCATTCTTCAACATTGCGATGCCGCGTTCGTGCGGCGACATTGCTGATGAGTTATCATCGGACGGCATCGGCGACTTGAACAGGGGAATGCCTTTCTCGATGTCATCAGCGGCGCGGGACAGTGCCTGTCGTTTGCTACCCCCTGCAAAACTCGCCGCCTCGCGCACGGTTCGTTCAAACGCGCCCAACGCCGCAGGGAGTCCGAGATCACCGCTTGTCATCATCCTTTGCAGGCGCGATGACTCACGAGACAAGGCGTCATAATCAATCGGACGAAAGTCGCCGCCGCTGCCGAAGCCCATGCCGGACGGCCCATCGCGTTCACGGCGTCGTTCCGTGCCTTCACCAACTTCTTTTGCCGACTTCACGCCGCTGTCCATATTATCGAGTGCCGCCGCCATGGTCTTGAACCACACCGCGCCAGCATCGCCGCCGCGCAGCAGATGCTGTTGGTCGTCACCCGACTTGCGCGACTTATTAAACTGCCGCGCAACAGTGCGAATCGCGAGAACGGATAACTGCGAACCGGACGTGATCAGTTCGGCAGCTTGCCGCTGAAGCGCCGTGCCGCCTTCTTGATCTAATCCTCGCTGACACGCAGCACGGACGCCGGAAGGCGGAGCTAGATCAAGCCCATTGTAGCGACGGCGGTTTTGCTGTTCGCCGCGTTCGACAGTCCGTAGGTTATCTAACTGCTCCGCCGCCTGATCCTTTGCATCATCGCCTGTGTAAGTGCCGCGAGATCGCCCTTTGGGTTTGTTGTCGGCGCCCCTCACATACACCATAAATTTACCGTCTCGTTCAATTGCCATATATGGCATCGCTGACTCCCTTATTTTTTTAACTCGGCAGCGATGGTCGTCATGATCGCAATCGCACCGAATCGGATTGATCGACTAGCTTTCGCCTAACGGCGACTTGGATTTCGCCGTAACACTGCCTCAAGCTTCGCTACGGTCAACTGTCGTTCAAGCGCGAGAAGCATTCGATTGGCATACGTCTCGGCGCTCACGAGCGGCAGTTCCGCGCTGCGTTTATCCCCTCGCTGAAGAAGCGTGATCGCCGCATTGATCTGCTGTACCATGCCCTCGGATTGCACACGAGCATCGCCCTGCAATTTCCCTGCGCTCTGCGTAACCCTGTCGGCGATCCTTTGTAGCTTAGGAATATCACCCTCCTCCGCACCTTCATTGACTATCTCGACTAACTGGCGGCGTTGCCCCGACGCATTGGACACGTACATCACCAAGAAGTCAACATCAGTCGGTTCAGCCTTCGCAGCTTTCACCGCTAGACGGTTAAGAATGCGTAGTACCCGCTCTACATATGGGATTGCGGCGGCATCGTCGCCAACCGTATCCAGATACTGAAGCGGCTGCCCCAATGCGACCATCGTCGGCGTCCCGCCGAACAAGCGGCGCATGTTGGATACCAGATCGTCAACGTCGCCCGGCGTCTGTACCGTGCCGCGATTTCGTGCTAGGAACCGCCCCACAATGCGACGACCCTCGGTAACCGCGTCAGCTTTCACAGTCGCGCCCTTGAGTACTTTCACGGCGGCGGCGGCGCTCTTAATCACTTTACCCCAAGGCGATGCTGATTTCACCGCGCCGACCTTCTCGGCGGCTGCGACGGCTTGCCTCAAATACTCCACTGCAGCAGCATCGCCGATAATCCCGGCGTCCCGTATCCATCCGTCGAGCGACTTGACCGCGTCCGCTTTCGCTGGTGCGTTCAAACGCCACGCCGCTAATTTCCCATTGATCGCCGCAGCGAGTGCCGCCGATTTGTTCGCCATTTCAACCCCTGTCCTACTTAATTCGATACCCATAATTTTAACGTGAAAGAATATGAATAGCAAGTCATCGGTAAATAAAAACCCCGACAAGCAGAGTGCTATCCCGTAGTGAAACCGGGGGAGCGCTCGCTCGCACGGGGCTATTGTCTTTATCAAACCGGGCGCAGCAGACATAAACTGCGGCAAGTCCAACTGCCCGACACGGCATCACGGTAGGGCTATCTGTGCGCTGCCGCCAACGATACCCGCGAAGTCGGGCGAGTACCGTATGATCAAGATTATACGCCGAAACGCTGTTCTAACAAGCGACGAATAGCCCTAACCAAGAGAGCGACTTTGCAACCGTCGAGAACGAGTGGTGTGCATAAATCATCAAGTCGGCGCGGGATACCCCCGCCTTTAGCCGCTGTAGAGTGTCGCTATTTCTTCGGCGTCCGCTTGGCAACGGGTGGATTAACTGCCGGATCGGGCGTCGAGCTAACGTCTGTGTCACCAATCTCGAAGATCGCCGTAGCAACCGCCCCATTCGCAATCGGCAACGGGTAGGCTACGCCAAACATAGTACCAGTGACAGTGCCACTGGCGGCGATATGAAGCGGCGGCAATCCGAGCGTTGCTGCGATCTGCTGCCGCTGGTCGTCGGTCAACGCCGGCGACTCCTCTAGTTGCGAAACGGGCGGCACGCGCACGTTGATATTCCCGGCGTACCCCGCATCGGCAACGGCTCGGTTAAACAGCACTACAACCGTCGTCGGATCGCCGGCACTTTCTGTCGGCACTGCAAATCCGATACTCACCCGCCCGGTGCGAAGGGTCACAGTTGCCTTGATCACGTCTCCGTCAGTGCCGACGACGTGAACACGCGCCCGGCGCTCATCCGGCATCGCATCCCGGAGTATTTCCTGCCATAAGTCCTGAATGTGGAATAACCCTGCTGCATCGGTCACCAGATTGATCTCCTTGTTTTGTTGCCCTATAGGATAAGCGGAGGCTTTTGGTTTGAACAAGACACGCTCGTTTGCCGCTTGACTTCACACCGAACAAGAGTTATCATTTCTTTACGTGAAAGATTATAAATGGGGTAAGCCGCCGTGCCTGAAGTCACCACACCGCTAAAGAGCACCACACTTGTTAATCTGATCTCTGCTTGGCGCGACAACGTTTCATTCGACATGCGGCGGTTATCGAAAGCAGACCGTAAACGTGCAGTCGAGTGCGGGATACTGACGCGCATTGATGGGAAGTATGAATATCGCCGGGAATTTACTGCGGTTTACGATTTACCGACAGATGTTTTGTTTGAAATACTGCGTCCTGCACTGGCGACGCATTCCGGATACAGTATCAACAATGCGCCGCAATGGGGCATGCCACTGAACGTTTACCCGGAATCGCATCACTTGGCAACAGAACGGGATCGGAAAGAACGCGAGTGGGCGCTCTGGCGGCTTGAACGGGACGGATACATCGACTGGCAAATTGCCGGTAGTGTGTGGCGCGTCGACATCTGCGCCGGACACTAGCCGCCGACGCTGCCGCCCCACGTTCGCCCACACCCGCCGCACGGCGGGTTTTTGGTTACACCATCCTGACCGAACGCCCTGCGCCCATATACGCCCCCCACAGCAGCATAACAACAGCGTCGCCCTTGTCTGGTGATCTGCCGATACGCTTCTTGATCTCGTCCTTCAGTTCAATCTTCACCTTGCGTCCGTCCGCCGAATAGCGCGGTGCGGCGAGATCGACCAGCAGTTCACGATCCGGCGGCAGCGCGATCTGCCACTCACTTGCGGGGTCGAGCATTTCCCGCGCACGCCAGTACACTTCGGCGCGTAGGTTGCTAAATTCAAGCGTCCTCGTTTTATCCTTCACTGTTGACGCGGTACTGAAGTTCACACCGTAGACGCGCTTCTTACGCATCCGTAGAATGTCATACGGCGATGTACCAACGGCGATCACGTCGATAAATGCGACCGCATCGCCGCTCAAGCGGCTGCCGATCAAGTCAGCGACCGCGATCCCATCCGGCGTGTCCTTGCCGGGAAACTTCTCCAACGGCGCGATCCAGTTCCCAAACATCCGTGCGATCACCGTGCTGTCATCGCCGCCCCGTGCGACATCGGCACTCAGGCAGCGCAGTTCTAGTTCGGGCTTCTCCATCCCGTCCCATCGCCTTTGTGCAGCCCGTATCCATTCAGTCGGGATCACCTGCCAAGGGTTATCATTTGCGGCAGCCGAGAAGTCGCCGAATAGGAACTTGCTGCGGAGTGGTTCGGGCAGGGACTGCAGCACAGACTTATACCCCGTCTGCATGTAGATCGGATTGTCCTCAATGCGTGCAGGGATAAAAGTACGCGATTGGGGTTGGATTTCTTCGCCGTCGTGCATGAACGGCGACCCTGACTCTACCTCAACGTCGCTCTCGCCGATGACGGCAAACCAGCGCAGCTTGCCGGGGATTTCGGGGTAGTCAGGGTGATCGGCATCGAGCCACGGTGCCCAATACTTGACGACCCACTCCCCCTCTGGATCAGTCGGCGGGTTGCCAGTGCATACCGTGCGCGTTCGCTGTCCCGGCATATCGGTACGCATCCACCCTTTCAGGAATCGGAACTGACGCCCGGTGAACGTTGGGATTTCATCAAATGCTTTGAAGTCGTGACCGCGACCCTGATACCGCTCCACGTTTGTTTCGTGTGGCACACCGCCGAACTCCAATATCCGCGCACCGGGGATGCCGCGCCAAACGTGATCCTGTCCGTTGTACCGCGCTCCCCTGCCTGTAAGCAGTTTGCGGGAGTCGTCGATCAATTGCCTTAACTGCGTGTGTTCGCGGCGGAAGATGATCGAGCGGCGATGCGCCGTGAGCGCCAACCCCAACACGAGCCAACTTTTACCGCCGCCCGCCGCGCCGCCGTAGAACAACTCATCGGCAAGGGAATTGTATGCATCCGTTTGCGGACCCGGCAACGGCGTCCATAGCGGCGCTGCCGGCTGCTCGGCATCAGGATCGATGAGTCGTTGAAGTTCGCGCAGAGATAAGGTTAGCAAGTCCTCCGCTAATGGCGGTTCGGGCTTTAGGATCGGTAACATTCTGATTCACCAAGTCGGCTATTGCGGCAATAAGCAGCATCATTCCTTCGGCGTTCACTGAGTTTTGCATCGCTTCACGTCGGCGGCGCTCGGAGTCCACCAGCTTACGGCGGCGTTCAAATAGGTTATAGATTTCCTGCCAACGCGCCGCTTCCGCCGATCCCCGATGGATCAGGTCGAGCATGTCGTTCAGCGCAATCGCTAGTTTGAACGCATCCCCCGTCTGTTGCGCGGCTGTGAGTTCCCCCGATGCCTTTTGTAACTTGCCCCACAGCGCCGGGGCGTCGCCGGAATTCACCGCAGAGAGCAACTCCATCGCCCGCGCATCCACGAGCGCGATCTCGCCGGAGAGGTTCAGTAAGTCAGGATCGGTTATGGCTTCTTCGTACTTCGCCGCGAGTCCGTGTGGCAGGTACTTAGAATAGCGCCCGTGGATATACGTTGCCGACAACGGTCCCGCGAGGGACTTGCCGCCGTGGATCACGCAAACGTTTCTACCCGGCGTAGCGTGGCGCTTACATTGCTCGCCGGATTGCTTAGACTTCGCTGCACAGCGCATGGCGATTATCCATAAGGTGACGTTAATTTCATGAGGCTATTCATTCGCCTCTCCTCGGTGATAATCCCATATCCGACAGTCGTTCCATGACCAACGAAACATAGCGAGGATCGATCTCCAACCCGCACCCGATGCGGCTCAACGACTCAGCCGCAGCAATCGCCGTCCCCGATCCGAGAAACGGATCGTAGATTGCATCTGATGCAAGGGAGTGGTTCAGGAAGCATCGGGTAAAAACAGATGCGGGTTTTTGGGTAGAATGCCCCGTCGGTTTATCTTCGGCGCTGCCCTGCACGGCGCTCATGTTGGCGATGTCCCAGATCGTGGATTGTTTGCGATCCCCTTTCCAGTTCGCCGTCTGCCCATGCCGGACTGAGTAGAATGCTGGCTCATGTTGCCAGTGGTACGCGCCCCGGCTCATCACAGGCGCTTGTTTCCGCCAGATGATCTGACCGCGAATATCAAATCCACTCGCCTTGATGCTAATACCGACCTCCGGCGCGAATACTCCGGCGTGCCACACATACAGCACGTTGCCGGGGAACAGGCGATACGCGGCGCTCCAGTCGACAATATCGTCGTTCTGTACTTTGCCAATCGCGTGGTTGCCGCCCGTGCCGCCGCGTGCGATGTCCATATCCTCGCGCCATGCCGGATCGTAATCAACTCCATACGGCGGGTCGGTCATGCACAGATTCGGATGCAGTGCGCCGATGGCGAGGCGCACATCCTCATCTTTGGTCGAGTCGCCGCAAAATACCCGGTGATCGCCGAAACCCGACTTTGACTCGATGAGCCATAGGTCGCCTTCTTTCGCGCCCCACTTCTTATGAATTTCTTCGATCTGATCCAGTTTGGCATCCGGCACATCCCCTGTGCCAGCTTCGAGTGCCGGAGCGATCAACACCTTTAATTCATCGGCTGTGAATATCTTTGCTAGGATTTCCGGACGGGTTTTCATGTCGACGAGCAACCGCGCTGCGTCCCACGTCATGGATACCTGTGCGGAGCGATTATCTCGATACGCGATCTGGCGACCCTTCGAGTCGCTTTCATCGAGCAAGTCAACGTCGTCACGCACGACGATCACCACCTCTTTACCCGTCGTGTGAACTTCGATCACGTCCTCAAGTCCAGCGGCGATGGCTGCCTCGGCGGACTTGTTTCCGGCGATCAGTGTGCGGTTCTTATCCGCGACCATCGAACGCGCCGCGCCTAACTCTCGGAAGGAGTCCTCGATCATTTGCTGTCCGCGTTCGCTGCCTAAATTCGCGTTTTCAAGGTCTTGGGTGAAGTCCTTCAGCTTTGAATGTTTGATGCGTGGATCGTCTGACATGTGACCTCAAAATCGTCAAATTGTCGAATTTGATTTTAGCGTAATATAAAACCGCCACGTAAACCAGACACGGCAGCAACCCCTACCCCATTCCCGCTACTCGCTACTTATCGCCTCTATCCCCCCCAGCGTGATCCAGTAAACCGCCGGATGATAGGCGCTTCCATGGTAGCAACGCTCGTCAAACCATTCCTTATCCTCGCCAATCCACCCTTGCTTCACAAGCCGGGCGATCTCGCGCTTAGTGCAGGGCATATGGCGCTGTTCGTACTGCTGCAACTCCCCGTGGTAGAGCATATCGACGGCGGCGCGTTCGCCGTCTGAGAGCGCCGCGTAATCGAGCGCGGGCGGCGGGTCGCAATCGACATATTCTAGGATGGTGAAGTCGGGTGTCTCGCGTGCTGTTGCCCAACGCACGTCGTTTGCCCATTCTTCTGAATCGTAAATATCGCCGTCAATGCCGGGTCCGCAAACGTAGGCTTGATCAACACGCCAGATAACAAACATACTCATCATGCCCCCCTGCACTGGCGGGTCTGATAGTTCAGACCCGCGCCGCTTAGTAGTCATACAAGTCGGCGTGCTCGTCGTCGTATTCGCCCGCCTTACAGAACAGCTTCCCAAAGTGTCTTTTGCCCTAAAGGGTGAGTGTCCACACGCGGACGACTCGCCGAATTCCATGGTCGACCCGGCGTCACATAAAGCGATTTCCACCCCGCCGCCAATAGAGAAGTACCCGTTTCCGATTGAAGCGTGTAGGTGATAAGTCGCTTATACCCCAAAGCGGAAGCTGCCCGCGCTGCCGCGCCATAAAGTTTACTTGCCGCGTTCTTAGTGCCGTCGGTACAGCACCTCGTTACCTCTAGTGTCCATCCGTTATCAAGTATCCGAGACACCGGACGGCCAACGGTGATTACACCAACAACTTTTTCACCGTCATTAACAGCAATGCCGAACTTCCACCCTTGCGGCGCACGGTGGTGGCTATGGTTTTTGTTGATGAAGGTACAAGCTTCCAAATAACTGATCGGTTGCAATTCAAGCATTGACCCACCTCATCCCTCGCCAATCAAGTCGCCTTGATCGTGATCGTCGAAAGAGTAAACGCACTCGTCACATAAACCGTAAACCAGCATTGAGTAACTCTCACGTTCAGTTCCCGCGACAAAGCAGCCGCAGCCGGGACAAAAACCCGCATCAGCAGCCTCACTCTCACTCAGCAACCCCGCGCTCGTACCATCAAGATAGGTATATTCTTGTTTTTCTTCTGTATTTTCGCTCATGTCGCCCCTCTAGCGAAAAACTTTTCCGCCCACTCAAACGCGATACCCGCGTTTCGCGCCGCATCCGCATCGCTTTGCATGTCGCCGACAAAGACTGTGTTCGGCGCAGTCGACCCAAGAGTGAGCATCAGATGCAGCAACATCCCCGGCTGGGGTTTGCGATAGAATGGGGTCGCGGCGATTCCGTGTCGCGGCATGTGCAGAGGACTCACGTCGTGACCATCCACATGATAGAGCGAAATCATCCAACCCGATGCGCCGCCTATCGCTTCACTTGCAGCCCGCACCCGATCAACCGAGTCCGGCACACTGCACAGCGCATGGGCGACTCCGCCCTGATTTGAAGCAATCGCAAGTAGATGTCCTTCGGCGAGAAGTGTGGCGCACTTCTCGATGACGCCGGGGATTATTTCCTGCTGCTCGTGACGTTTAGGGACTTTCACCCCATTCACGCCGCGTACCAATGTGCCGTCCAGATCGAAAATATAAAGTGCCATCAAGCTCTCCTGTGGTTTCCGCAGTACCCGCCGCTAAATTGAACGATGTGCCGAAATCGCCGCACGACGGGCAACGCCGCGTCGGTACGGCATTAGGATCGGCGCTTGCCTATTCCTTCCACACAACCCGCCACAGCGCGACGGGTTTGCCGATGCTTATGCCAGCACTCGCGCAAGTGCAATGGCGAGCTCGTGGTCGGTCATTTCGGGCAGTCTCGACACGAAGTCGTCGATCTGGATACGGATGCCATGCTCCATGGCGGCATACGCCGCCAGCACCTGATCGCGCATCGCTTCGGCTTTCGGCGTCAGATAAATATTGACGGCGCGGCGATCCAGTTTATCTGCGCGTCGCTCAACCAATCCGTCGGATTCAGCACTATCAAGACTCGGCGTGAACGATGTTGCCGGAAACCCGATGGCGGCTGCCAAGTCTTTGGCGCGGCGTCCGTTGCGCTCATACAACGCGGCGAGAATAATGACGTGGACGACTTTCAAATCGACCCCTGCCGTAGCGATGTGCTGGTCGGCGACGATGGCAACCAGACGATCTAACTGCACAACCTGTGCGAACAACGATTTCACGGCGATCCCCTTTCCCTAGTTAATTTGTCCAAGCACGACGCCTTGCGGCGGGCGTTCCCCATGGTCGACCAATTTACCGGTCAGGGTAAATTGGTCGGGTGAAAGAGCTAACAGACTACCCGGCGCTGTGGTTGTCCTTTCGGTTGCGAAACGGGCGGCGGTAGCTCTCTGCCGTTTCTTCAGGCAGAGGGAAGCGATGAACAGACAGCGTGACTCCTTCGAGTTCGCACGTCGTCGTATCGCACGTAGCCGACCAATATCCGTGTCGACCCAAGAAGGATGGAAACCAATCCATCCGCAGCGGCGCACCGCAATCCTGACAGCATTTTTCTGGTTGTTCTGTTTCTGTTTGGGAGTATTGAATCGTGATCTGTGACACTGCCATGTCCTCAATTGCTTAAGCCATCGATGTGTTATTGCCCCGCTCGGCGTATCGGCGCTTCGCTGTGGGCGGTACTGCTACTTGACTGCGATACCCCATTCGCCCGTTTCTTCGAGTCGATATTTCAACCAATCAAGTCCGACCGTGAAGCAGTCGAGCGTCATCACCACCGCGACCACTGCCCCACTGTCGGACTTGATAACAATTGGTTCCCACATTGCAGCTGCGTCATCGTAGGTCGCGGCGATCAGTGCCGCCTTTGCATCCATCACGACGAGTCCGAGATCGTCTTGCCCGCGTCGTGCTATTTCAGTCTGAATATGCGCCCATTCCGCAATCCAGCATTTGCCGACGACATTGCCGCTGTTGATCGGGATTACGACGATCCGATCACTGCGACGTTCGCCGAAGTGCGGGATATTCTGTGGCGTATAATACTTAAACATCTGCGCCTCGTTGCTTTGTACTCTTTATACGATACATTATGGGCTGGTCGTGCGCGTCGGTCAACACACGACCCAGCGGCACTTAAGACTCGTCGGCGTCCTCTGGCAGCGGCTGTGTATCCAACCGCGCTCGTGCTATAGCAGCCGCATTGCCGTCGAGTTCGGCAATCTCGATCAGCCCTTCTCGCAGGTGGTCGACCAGTTGGTTGATCCATAAACGAGGGACGCGAGTTAGGATCGGATGATCCGGCGCAAGATCGTCGATGACCATCCGCAGTTCGCCCTGCCGCATCACCAACATAAAGATCAGTTTCGAGTGCGCCGCATCCGTGCTGTCTATATGATTGAGCAGTTCGGACACAGACTTGGCAAGTTCAGAATCAAGCGCCAGCGCCTGTGCCGTCAGGTCACTAAACTCCGAGGTACGGCGCGGCACGGTTTCTTGCAGCGTACCGATGGCGGCGCGGCATCCCGCCATCTCGCGGAGTGCCTTCAGCTTCTTGTTATCCACGGATAATCTCCTCGGTTGGCAGGTCGGCGGGGTTGAATCCGCACAACGTATTCACGATACTGCGAAACTCGCCAGCATATTCCGGCACAAGCTGACTCTTTAAGTAGCTTAAGGTGACATGGGGCGGCAGTTCCGCGCTGATCGGCACATGGGGTCGCCAACCGAACTGCACCCCTGCTTCGATTAGCTCATCTTGGAGGCGGCGCAGTGCCGCCGCCTCCTTTGGGCTTAGTTGGCGCATCAGTGCGCCTCCGTTTTGACGGGCATATTCCCGCCACTGTTATCGTCATCCGGCGGATTGAGGTAAGCGACCATCCGGGACATTGCGCCGAGCAGCGTATTATCCACCCCGATCATGCTGTGGATCGGCACGGCACCTTCGTCGCAAAAATCAAACACCGTTTCGGCTTTACCGTCCTCGCCTCGCCGGATGCGGCAAGGGACATACGTGTCACTGATGTGGGATTCAACTACCCCCCCCCATTCGTCGGTATCAGCATCATAGAAGAGCGTGCCATACGCCCCTGCCACGCCGCGCAGCAAACGCATCGGCGCGATGACTTCCCCCATGTGCGGTGCTTGCCGCCCCGTTAGAACATACTCATCTTCCGGGATTTGTTTGTCGTAAGGCATCTTCGTTCCTCCACTAATCTCTGCGAAGGTGCGCTGCCTGTGTTCGGCAGGCGGCGCACCGGGTAACTTTGTTAGACGCGGACTTTCTTCAGCTTCAGTTCGCTGTCGCTGATCGTTTGCCAACGATCCGCGTGCAGCGCCAAGGTGTAGGAGTTTCGGATGCGATCCGCCCGTGCGCCATTCAGCAGTTGGGCAGTCGCCTTGCTCAAGTCCCCTTTGCGGTACGTTTCGAGTTCGGTGACCGCGTTCCACACTCCGAACGCGGTCCCCTGAACCGCTGGCGTATCCATCCCCGTGCCTTCGCCTTCCCAAAAGCTGTAGGCTTTCTGCCGCAGTCGGCGGATAAGGTCACGTTCGCGGTCGTACCGCTTCATACGCTCTTCGATGTCGAGCGTCCCCCGATCCTCTGGATCAGTCTGATCCGGCATCCTCGGCAGTTCGTAGGTCTTTTCAATGACCCAGCGCGCCGCATCGTTACTGATCCGCTTGTCGGCGAGGGCTTCGTACCCCGCCTGCAGCACTTCGGTTGAGGCGATTGCAGTCGCGTAAATCTGTCCGAGCCACTTGCTCAATCGCTCAATCGCCCCGCTGGTGTGTGTCACCGCGAAACTTTGAATCGTGCCACGTAGCGCCGCGTTCAGCGTATTCTGACAGACCACCCTCACGCCTGTCGTGTAACCACCGCAGGTGAACCCGTTTGACATCGGGTTGTTATAAAGCAAATAAGTGTCTATTTCGTCGCCGCGCACGACGATTGTCTTGGGCAGCTTGACGCTGATGAAAATCTGTTCGCCCTTCCCCAGCACTCCGAACGTCTCAATTGAGACAGGCTTTCCGTGCGCGTCCTTGACCGCGCCGTCCCACGCTTTCACGCAAGACATCGGATCCACCAGTTCGTAGTCCTCGCTCACCGGAGTGCCGAAGGCTCGCCATTCCGGGTCTTCAGGGATCGGTTCGCGCATCAGCGAGTACCAACCCGTCTTACGCATCGCGCCGTCGTAGTGTGTAAACATCGGGCGCTTGGTGACCGCGTAAAGCCCAAGCCGTCGTAGTGCCTCTTCCGCCGTGTGTGCCTCTTCCGTGTTGACGCCGAGTTCGTGCCACGCTGGTTGAGTCCGGTTGTTGAAAAAGCGTTGACCTAAAATCCCGTGTGCCATTTCCCGCCTGCCTTTTTATAATCTTTACAGTAAAGAGTATAAGCTAAACAGAGATCGAAGTCAAGCATTTGCGTTGATCAAATAGCAATCAAAACGCGGGTTGCGAGTCTTGCCCCGCCGCCCGCGTCGGTTTTAAAGCAGTCGATCCATTTCGGCAATGCGCTTATCCATCTGCACTTCCTATTCAGTTGGGATCGAAACCGCTTGGGGATAGACATAAATCTTCACCGACTCTTCGGCGGTGATGACTTTGGCAAGCTGGGCGATCACTTCGGCGCGAGTACCGCTGATCACGGCGATGCGTTCCGGTTGCTCATCACGCCACGCCTGAATGTACTCCCGGCGGCGGCGTTCGCGTTCGGCGTCCTCGTCGTTGACGGCTAAGGTCGCGTCAGCAAGGGATGCCTCGCCGAGCGGCACTTCCTGCCCCGTTGCGGCATTGTAGATCGATCCACTGGCGACGACTTCCTCAAACTTCACGCGCTGCTCATCATGCATCAACGACAGCGCATCCACTACCCCGCCCGACTTGACGCCCGATTGCACAATCAGATCGACCACTTTCTGCGCGGGTTTCACTTCGTCAATACGCCGAGCAACCGCGTAGGCGTCGTCGACCGTGATCTTGCCATCACGCACCCGGATGCCGAGTTCCGGTGACACAGCGTGAATGGCAGATAATTTCGTCGCCGCACCGCCGTTGACTCTGATCCCCTGTTTCATCAGGTGGATCGCCGTGTCGAGCGCATCGGCGTTCTCGTCGCCGCTGAGTTCACGCATCGCCGTGAGGTTGGTTAGATCGGAGAGCATATCGTCGGTCAGACCAATAAGGTGTGGCGTCAGGGCTTCCGCCAGCATCATGTCGCGTTCAACAGTCTTAATCGACTTGTAGCCGCTATTTGTGTCGCAGGAGATCAACCACGACAACCAACCGCCGTGACCGACGACTGCCTTAAGACGCAGCAAACGCTGCCCTTGCTCAATACGTATCCGCACTAGCCTACCGCTATTGACTCTGAGTTCACCTAAAATGTCTTGAACTTGCTTCTGTTGTTCGGGGGATAGAGAATCGAAAACCATCTGCCTGCCAGCACCTTTCTTGTGCCTCCGTGTTCGGCGGAGGCATTAATTAACGATGATAGGTCGGCTGCCACACCGACCTGTTTTAACTATAGCTCTTCACGTCGACTCCGAAACCTTCAGGCGTTTAAAGTCGATCTTCCATGCGCGGACTTTCCCGCCCCAATACGAATCGAGGTGTTCCCCTTCCCGGTACTCGCGGCGCGTCTGAGTTTTCCGATCCTCAATGATCGGCAGAATATGTTCCGGTTTAAACAGCATTGGCTAGTTCCTCCGGCGTTTTCCATTGCCGCCAATCGTTACCCAACATCGCGGCGGCTTGCACGCCGCGCTCACTCAATTGAAACTGCGGCACGTTCCGATCCACACGACCATCACCCACGTCGTCGATCAACCCAAGCCCCTTGAGATCCCAGAATGCCGCGTACAAGTGCGGCAGATGCATCTGGTGCGGGTATTCCTTGTGGATGCCGAGCCGCTCCCATTCCGCACGGATAGTAAATCCCGGCGATAACAGATCACGGGGTCTTGGATGTTTCCCAGTGTCCTGTAAAAACTGCGCCATCACCTTTAATGTGATCAATGTTCGCAGCACCTCTTTCCCCTCTGACATCGTGACCCCCCATGATAAAGCGCCGCATTGCTGCGGCGCGTCGATTCGCGTCTTGATAATCTTAACGCCCAAAGGCTTTGTCGTAAACCTTCGTGCGTTTATTCTTGCCGCCAGCGCGGACACGGGTAGCCATCAGCTTCCGCTTGGAGTCGGCATCCTGCTTCGGTGCCTCGCCCACCACCCACTGCATGATCCGCCCGATCTTTGACTTGCCGTCTGGCGTCGCGTTAAAATAAGCGAAGGCTAAAAATGCGAAAGCGATGGCGACCAGCACCGACTGCAAGAACCGGAAGGCGATTCGCAGCGCGTGATATGCTGCGAGTGCGACCACGTAGATAACCGATGAAATCATGAACCAGAAGAACTTTATAACCGATCCGCCTACCGCTGTAACTGCTTTCATTTCGTTCGTCCCTTTACTCGCCCGCCTACAATGGTTATAATGTATAATGGAAAGAATATGAAGTCAAGGGGGATAGGGTGAAATTCGACAAATTGACGAATTTGATACGGCGGCAGTCGTTACGCATCGCACGACTTGCGCTGGTGATCCTTGAGTCGATGCCGTTTCAAACCCGTGTCGAGAGAGACGGACGCAAACAAGCGATCCGAGAGATCGACGAATTAATATCCGCCTCTTGACGTGTAACAGCTTTATAATCTAGGATATAAAGGATGGAGGGCTTAGCGTAATGGAAAGTCAGCCGACACTGGCGACCGGGCAGGCGGTCATCGGGGAACGTGTGTGGACAGAAGGTAAGACGCGATATGCCGTGTGGGTCATGCCGCTTTGTACGACGGAGATACTGAGAGAGACGTTGCGAGTTGTGCGCTACGTGGATAAATTGCTGCAGGCGGGTAAAAAGAGTGACGAGAAGAACGTCGCATGTCAGATCACGCCGCCGTCGGATATGCCGAGCATCGTGGCAAAAATGACGACGGTTATCGATGGGCGATCTATAACGCTCATCGCAACCGAAACGACCACACCGCAGCAGCTAATGACCGCAGCCATGCTGTTGGCGACGGGAACGCCGTTGGGGGACGTTGGTGAGCCGCCAGTGGTAAATACGCCACAGCAGCCCCCAGCGGCGCAGCAATCGCCGAACGGCAGTCAGTACTCGATAAGAGCGTCGGCACTCAACAACCCGCAGTTCAAAAACGGCGATACCGTGAGTTGGCTAGTCAATAAGATCGTCAAAAGCACGAACGCCGGATCGCCGACTTATCAGTTTTGGGGACCCGCCGGGGTCAAGTATCCGCTTCACACGGTTTACGTGAAGGGGAAAAGCGGCGGCGACTCGAAAGACTGGAGTGTCGCAGGAGAACTGCTCAAGGCGCTCGGACTGAGCGTCGATGAGGGCAAGGTTGAGGCACACGGGCAGTGGCGTTTTACCGCACAAGTTCAGCACGCACCCCAACCCGATGGCAAGGTGAAGGAGTACCTTCACGTCGTCGAGCTAGTCGCAGTGGGAGGATAACAAAGGGATGGGTAAAATGGTGATAACCGAGCAAAAACAGGGACAGTTCAAGCCGACGCTGATCGACTTGCCAGAGGATGCCCGGCGGAAGCTGCGCCGTGCCATCTTTGAGTATCTAAATAAGGACGATTTCAAGCCGTCTATGAACATGAGCCGCGATCCGCGCTTTGCCGAGTTCGGCAGCCGTGCGTTGAGCGAACAATTCCAAGCGCTTCATATGTCTGGTGCGCTGGAGAAGCGAGGCGAACGGAGCGACGCCGCCTACCAGATTACGCCGGAGGGATTGGCGATGAAACGGCTGCTCGGCAGGAAATAACTGCCGACCGAAACGAAAACGCGCCGCCCGGTGTATGCCGGGCGGCGCGTTTTTTATAGCATTCCGGCGTCACCAGTTCGTTCTTTGCATCCGGCGATCACGATCAGCAAGTTCCTCCTCTGAAAGTGTCCGCTTTTTTGTGGGCTTTTCAGCCGTCCCGCGCGTCTTTGCTACTTCCTCGATACGTTCCATAAGTTCATTTAGCTGCTGCTGAATATCGTCTAAACGCCCGGCGTCGGACTGCGTTGGCACAAATTGCTGCACGGCTTTCTCGGCAATAATAGGGAGTCGGGACAATATCGTTCTTAACTCATTAATGTCACGATCCTGTTGATCATAAGCCTTAGTCGCCTGCCGACGCAGCAGATCAATGTCGCCTTGCAGATCGTGTACCCGTGTCTGCTCAAGCTGGAGTTGAGACGCAAGCTCCACCTTTTCAGCCTCTAATTCACGGATATGATCCTCTTCTTTGATCGCATACCGCAGCACGGTCTTGGCATAGGTATTGCGACTACCAGTGGTGTTTTTGTTACTGCCAAGCGGCAGACTCGACCACCATTTAATGATGTCCGAGTCTGCGTCTGGCAGTAGTTTGATCGTTAGAGTGACTCGCTTATCCTTTGCCATATCTGCCCCGCATATATGTCTTACAGGTGTCTTACAGCTGTAAGACATTCTACCACGATTAGCGCGGGTTGCGATCCAGTTCGCGTTTCATAGCGTAATTACGATACCCTATCGCGTTCGCCATCTGCGCGTTGTCCATGAGGATGGCGTGTTTAAAAGCCGCGCCAATGGCTCTAAATGCACGAGAAGCGCCGCCGCCGCTGCAGTAAATGGTATCCACACTGACGCCCGACCCCCACTTATCAGTCATCAATTCAATCGCGGCTTGGCGAACCGGGTCCAACGCGCTCTCTAGGTCATCCTCGATATTCTCGTTTTCGCCTCTGATGCGGAGATAACCCTTCGTCATTGCTTCGCTGATGATCTTGTACGATGGCTTCTCGCGGTATTCCTGCTCGTACAGGGTAGCGATCATATCCTGCGCCATATACATGCCCGCTTCGGTGCTGCCGCTGGCTGCATCGATAAATTCGCCATCATCATCGAGAGCCACATCAATCGTATACGTCCCGATGTCGCAAACGCCTGTGCGCTTTGCGACGTGATGCGGATTCAATCGACCGGTCGGCAACAGAGTGTTTGCGTAGATCGTGCCGTAAGGCTGCGGCATGACCATAACATCGGTCACATTGGCAACAAAATCGGCGCGATCTGTACTAATGCGGTGCTGCCCCAAAAGTGCTGCTTTTAAGTCCCCCGTCCCGCGCATGTGATCGACTGGAAGCCCCGTTGCAATTCGGACTTGAACAACGTCGCCGTTCTGGATGTTGGGGAATAACTTGCCGAGCGCAACTTTCGCCAATCGCACCCGTGCGGCGTTACTCAGAGCCGCATCGTCCGCAGTACGTCCACGTAAGCGACGCTGCGCCCCGGTGGGCAACTGACTCGCCGCAAGATCACCAACAAACCATTCGCCGTCGTCATCGACAATCCAGTCGCCGGGATAGCGACCTTTGATTTCGGACTCCTGAAACTTTAGCACTCGGCGCGGTCCCCAAACTGACGGGAACATGATCGAACTCCGTCCGTCATAAACCTTGGTGACGCCGAAACCAATATCCAAACCTAACACGAACGCCGCAGGCTCCGTTTCGCGTTCGTCGACTACGGATTTACGTTTGGAAATAGTCATCGCTACACCTCCACCCGGTAAACATATTCAGTGCGGACGGCTCCCACTTTGCGGCGGTCGCCAATGATCAAACCAGAGGCGATAAGTTCCTCTAGCACCTTCACGTCGTGCGGCACAAGCTGATTCTTCGGTCGCCCGATCTTCTCGCCGATCTGCTGCCTCGTCATCCACTCGCCGTTGGCGGCAGCGACAATTCCCAAAATAAAACCGAATAAACTCTGCTGCTCATCCATACTTTCTCTCCATCACCGTAATTACCGTGTTTACAGCATATACGGTCTGGTATTTGGCGCAAGGCACGATGACGCTGGAATCGGCGTAGATTGAGCGAGAACGATGCTTGACAGTTTATAATCTATCGTGGTAAGATGGAAGCAATCGAGGACAAATCGACGCGGCGGCAAACGAACAACTCCCGGCAGCCCGCGCAGATTTGTCCATATGTCCAAAAATAGCGTAGTGGAGTTGTGTTTATCGCAAACTTGTTCTACAGTGGGGTGTACAAAAAGAGAGAGAGCGGGTTTAACCGCTCCCCTCTGTGCGGTTACCCGCATGTGCTAAGACCCGACAGTCCTTCGCACGGTGGAGAAAACGACGATACGTTTCCTGTAGAATGCAGTAGCTGGCAGGCGAGTGCATCCAATGAATAATTGTACATTTCCAAACACATTACTGCAAGTGATCGAAGCTAACAAGATTCAAACCGTGCGGGTTATCGACCTACGTCCCGGCGACGTGATCGGCACACCCGAAACCGCACGGATCATCCTCGCTGCACCCGGCAGCATCCACGCACCGAGCTATATCAAGCATACATTCCGCATGTTTTGGCGCATCAGCGTCGAGCAACTCCGGCGCAACTCAACGGCGCATTTACCGACGCTGGCATCGGAAATCTGCTACTGGCGACAGAAGCCGTACTTTAGTCAGGAACAACCCGGCGCGGACGGGTACTGGCACAACACGGTTTATCGACTCGGCAGCATCCCCGACTACAGACTCGACTCCAATTTGAACGGCATGATCCGCATGGCGGCGCGGCGCGACCGCAAGATTTCCGCCGAGAACGCCTATCTCCAAGATGAGATGGAATTCAATAAGCGTTGGGGGTGGGCATGAGCAGTCCTGAAATGATCGCTTTCAACGCGCTGCTAAGAAGTCAAACTATCAGCGCACAGGGATGCTCGATTGCCTTCGACTCCCTAACCTGTGACGACCGCGAATTCAATTTCAGCGTGAACGATGCGCTCGACATGTTCACTTTCGGCGCGGTCAACTGTCAACCGAAGCGTGTCTACGGCTTTCAAGATGCCGTAGTCGCCTTCGGCGCACTGATCGGCGGAAATCATGTCTGATTGGGGCGGCAGTTTGCCGATCACTTCACTCGGCATTCCTTCGGATACAGACTGGTGCGCCTCGCCGCCGCTGTCCGCGCTGCATGATACGGTGCATCACAACGACGCGACGAGCCTGATTGAACTGATCGGTACCGCCACGCTCGACCTGATTGTCACTGATCCCCCGTATGGAGTCGGTACTCAGGTGAGCCAGCATAACGACCGCGAGGAGAAATTCCGCGAGATCGTCGGCGCAAGTCAGATCGATGCGACATGGATACGCCCGGCGTATGCCGCACTCAAAGAGGGTGGGGCGCTGTACGTATTCTGCAAGTGGGTCAATATCGACATCTGGACGCGGCATATTCGCGCCGCTGGTTTTGACGTGAAAAATTGGTTGGTTTGGGACAAAGGACAGCACGGCAGTGGTGATTTACAGGGCAGCTACGCTCCGCAGCACGAGATGATCGTGTTTTCATCCAAGGGGCGACATTTGCTGCGCGGGAATCGCCTGCCGGACATTGTTCGTCTGCAGAAGGTGCATCCGACTCAACTCGTACATCCGTATGAGAAGCCGATCCGACTACTGCAGATGCTGATCAAAGCCAGCAGCGACGATGGCGGGTTTGTGTGCGATCCATTTGCGGGTAGCGGCACAACACTGTATGCAGCGAAAGAACTAGGACGTAGATACATCGGCGGGGACGTGGATGCCGATGCCGTCGCGCAGACAAACCAGCGATTAACCGGGGTCTCACTGCACAAAGCGCGAACCGACTCCACGATCTCGATGTTCGCGGGGGTGAAGTGATGGATGCCAAAATCGACAATTTGTCGAATATGCCTCTCAACCAGATCGTGTGCGCCGACGCACTCGAACTTGCCAACAGTCTGCCGCCGGAGTCCGTGGACATGATCCTCTGCGATTTGCCCTACGGTACAACAGCGTGTTCGTGGGACACGGTGATCCCATTTGACCTGATGTGGTCGGCATTTTCGCGGGTGATTAAACCGAATTGCGCGATTGTATTGACGGCGAGTCAGCCCTTCACAGCGGCACTTGTCATGAGCAACTTGGACTGGTTTCGTTATTCGTGGGTCTGGGTGAAAAACATGGGATCGAATTTCCTGAACACCGATTATGTCCCGATGAAAGAGCATGAGGATGTTTGCGTGTTTGGAAAGGGGACATTGCACTATTTCCCGCAGCCCAAGAAGCGAACCGAGTCGGGAGCATCGCGGAGTCGATACGCCGTTAATCCCTACGCTAAAAAGCGCGAGGTCTACGGCGGTGCTGCCGAAACCCATATGAGGCACGGTGATCCAGATAACCGTGTGCCGAGCAGCGTCGTAGAGTTTGCGTGCGAACGCGGATTACATCCGACGCAGAAGCCCGTCGCGCTATTCGAGTATCTAATCCGCACGTACACGAGCGAGGGTGATCTTGTGTTCGATCCGTGCTGCGGCAGCGGCACAACAGCAGTTGCAGCACGTAGCGCCAAACGCGAGTTCATCTGCGGGGATACGTCGCTGCCATATGTGTTGATCGGGCAGGAGCGCCTTCGGCTGCCGTTCGATCCGCACATCGTGGCGGGAGACGACGATGTATCCGATTTGCCACTATTCAGCATGGAGGCACGGTGATGCTTGAATTGAACACCGTACATCATTGCCTCGATCTGGAACTGATCGCGGCGCTCGACGACAGCAGTGTGGATGCCTTTGTCGTTGATCCTCCCTACGGCATATCGAACAACGTGCCAGTTATCATCGATCCCGACTCCGGCGGGCGCTACAACCGTGTCAACGAGGAGTGGGATCGGTTCGTGCCGATTGAGTGGATGGAGTTGTGCCGACCTAAGCTGAAGCCGGGCGGCAGCGTCGTCGCCTTCGGGTCGTGGGACTCGATGGGCATTATCCACGCCGAAGCGCGGCGGATGGGGTGGAGGGCGTTAAACCGGATCGTGTGGCATAAGACCGATCCAGCGCCCAATTTCAGCGGACGCATGATGACCTTCTCCACCGAGGAGTTCTTCTGGTACTGCCCGGACGGTACGGGGTGGACATACAACACCGACGATGCAAAGCGCATGAACGGCGGATCGAACCTGCACGATGTCTGGAACATCGGTCAAACGCGGGAGCAGCGTTTTCATCCTACCCAAAAACCACTCGGACTCATGGAGAGGATCATCCGTCTGATCACCAACGAAGGCGATCTCGTTGTCGACTTGTTTGCGGGCAGCGGCACAACACTGATCGCGGCTCGGAACTGGAAACGGAACTTTGTCGGCTGCGACATGCTGGAGAAAAACGTCCTCATCGCACGGGACCGACTGCGGATGCCGTTTGACACACGGTCAATGTTTATGTCGGACTACGTAGGCGATCTGCCGATGTTTCGCGCAGTAGAGGAGTCCACTTGATGCGCTTTTTATCAGCGTTTACCGGCGTCGGCATGTTCGACAAGGGATTGATGGATGCCGGGTTTGAACCGCCCGTCGCCCAGATTGAAATTGACGCCCACTGCCAATCCGTGCTGCTGCGGCAGTTCCCCGACGTACCTAAATTTAAGGATATTCACGATGTCAAAAAAGAAAGCATTGATGACCCTTTCGATCTTCTCGTTGGTGGAAGCCCCTGCCAATCCTTCTCTGTCGCTGGACGACGTGAAGGCATGGAGGGCGAGAGCCAACTCTGGTACGAATATCACCGCCTTCTTGTCGAGCATCGCCCGACTTGGTTTATCTGGGAGAACGTCCCCGGCGTACTCTCAAGCGGTCCCGTTGACACGGCTACAGGAAACAAACGAAAGGGGATCGACTTCGCAATTGTCCTCAGCGGATTTACCGGAGTCGTTCAGACAATTCCTCGCGGCGGTTGGCGAAACAGCGGCATCGCCAACGGACTTTTCTACAATGTGGCATGGAGAACTCTTGACGCTCGTTACTTCGGAGTCCCGCAGCGACGCCGTCGCATCTTCGTTGTCGGACATCTTGCAGCCGCCGGAGGAAGTCCTGCAGAAATACTATTTGAGTGTGAGAGCCTTAGCTGGCATTTACCGCCGCGCAAAACGGCGAAAAAAGTTACTACCGCCGCTGCTGGAGGAACTGCTCCTACGAGCGGTCGCAGAGTTTCAGGGCAAGACGTACACGCCGACGCCGCCGCGTCCGTGGCATTTTACGATGTCGCGCCGACACTGGCGGCGAGCGGTTCCCGAACAGGCTCTTCAGACACAGCGAATGAATTCCTAGTAACGACCACGTACCGCCGCACTGACATTGGAACATATGTAGAGGACGACTCTGCCGCGACATTGCGTGAATCGGAGGCGAAAGACCCGAAGCGTACCCTAATCGGGACGACCATGTACCGCGATGTGATCGCGGCGACTCTGGATGTCCGCAACATGGTCACCAATGACGAGATCAGTGGCACTCTGCAAAGCAAGAAAACGGGGGGATGGAGTCTGAACTACCAGAATCCCGTAATCGCTTTCAACGGTGATGCGACAACCAAATTCGCGCACGGCGAAGCACTGTCACTGCGTTCTACTCTCAATAAATCCGGTGTGATTTTGCCCCTCGGTATCCGCCGCTTTACGCCCGTCGAGACAGAACGTTTGCAGGGGTTGCCGGATGACTGGACGCGCTGGCGCGGCGACGGCAGGGAACAGAGCGACGCGCAGCGGTATTCACAGTGCGGCAATGGCGGCGCCGTACCTGTGCTGGAGTGGATAGGTCGCCGCATTTTAACCTACAAAGAGGAGTCCACCTGATGGACGTTGATCAGATCATCTGCGCCGACGCCATCGCCTATTTGCGGTCCCTACCGGATGAGTGCGTTGATCTCTGCATCACTTCGCCGCCGTACTTCAACGCCCGTCCTGAGTATGCGACATGGGCGACGTACAAAGAGTATCTCGGTTTTATGCGGCAGATCATCGGCGAGATCAACCGCGTCCTCAAGGCGGGCTGTTTCTTTGCATTGAACACATCGCCAGTCATCGTGCCGCGTAAATCTCGCCAGTATCAATCTCGGCGCTTGGCAATCCCGTTTCACCTCAACAGCATCGCCGAGCGGCAGGGCTTCTGGTTTATCGACGACATTATCTGGCGCAAACCCGATCCGGCGGCGATTAACCGGACGGCAGGGTTTAACCGTCACCGTCGACCAATGGCGTATAAGCCGAACATTGTCACTGAGTACCTCATGGTCTATCGCAAAAAGAGTCCGCACTTAATCGACATGAATATCCGCTCACACGACAGCGCAGTTATCACCGGGTCACTTGTGGAAGGCGAGTACGAAAGAACGAATATATGGGACATTGCGCCGAGCAGCAGTGCCGATCATCCCGCCATCTTCCCTGACAAACTCGCCGCCGAACTCATCCGCTATTACAGCTTCAAAGGGGATGTTGTTCTTGATCCGTTTATGGGTAGCGGAACGACAGCACTCGTCGCACGTTGGCATAAACGGCACTACGTCGGCTGCGATCTTAACCCAAAGTACGTCGCCATCGCCCAAAGGCGACTGCGAATGCCGTTCGATCCACACCCCATTGAGGCGGATTCCGATCTGCCCGATCTGCCGATGTTTCAGTTTATTCAAGCACAGGAGTAGCAATGGCACATTCACGAGATGACCAGCCGATGTCGGTTTGCGCAGACCAGCACAATATCACACCGCCGAAGTCGGGAGACGCAGGCTACGACATCCACCTGCTGGATGACGTGTGGCTCTTGCCGAAGCGCCGCAAACTGATCGAAACAGGAGTATATGTCCAACTGCCGAAAGGGACAGTTGGTTTTATCGGCGCTCGGAGCAGTGCCGCCAAACGCGGGATCGTTGTTTTGGGCGGCATTGTCGATGAGTCCTATCGCGGAGAACTGAAGGTCGTCCTTTACAACACGGCGTGGCTGCCGATCCGGTTTCGCGCCCGCGAACGCATCGTCCAACTGTTGCTGGTGAGTAATATTACTCCGGGGATCGTATACGTGCCGGATGCCGCCGACCTAGAGTCGAGCGATAGGGGCGAGAAGGGCTTCGGCGAAAGGACGGGGCGATGAGACGCAGCGACCGCAAGATGGTGCGTCCCGTGATAATCATCGCTAAAGCCTACGGCGATACGATCTACGAACTGCGCGCCCATAAGAGCCGCCGTTGGTCCCAGCGCGATCTGGCGAAAGCCATCGGCACGAGTAACAGCGTCGTGTATGCGTGGGAAGAAGGGTGGACGAAGCCGGGAAAGATCAACCGCGAAAAGCTGTGCAAGGTCTTCAGCATCGACGATAGGCAGTTTCGCCGACTGGTGCGCCGCAGCCTACGCGACATCCGGCAAGACGGCAATGGGGTGAAAAACGAAGTGCCGACCAAAACGCCGCAACCACTTGATCTTTTAGCAGAAAGATTATAGGATCGTGGTTAGCAGACAAAACGAAAACGACGCCCCTCATCCCCATGATGCGCGTCGTTCCGTAGGTAGAATTATGCAATTACTGCATAGTCTACCTCAATTTAACCGATGGTACAAGAGGTAGAATCATGAAATCTCCGATTTATTCGTATTCCCCTGTCAAAACAGCGATCCCCTGTTTACTCCGCCGTACCGAAGGCGAGGTTCGATGATGGCAAAGAAAAGCGATCTACTCATTGACGACGACGACTTGCTGGTGTTGCAAACAAAACTAGCCGTGATCATTGGAGATCGGCGTGCCATCGCACTACAGCAAATTCACTACTGGATGGGCATTAACGAGAAGGCGAAGAAAACAGATCATTTCTTTGATGACTCGTGGTGGGTTTACAACACTTGGAGCGAGTGGCACAAATCCGATTTCAGGTTTTGGTCTGTCCCGACAATCCGTCGCATTTTTGCCGATCTGGAACTGGAAGCCCTGATTATCACCCGGACGCATGATGATACCCAAAAGGGATCATGGATCACGATCAATTATGGACGACTCGAAGAAATGCTTGGAGTCTTTGAGGTAACAAACCGTCCGCGCGTTCGCCGCCACAGGGGGGCTGATCAAAATGATCAGGGGGGGCTGATCAAAATGATCAGGGGGGCTGATCAAAATGATCAGGGTTTAGGCACTACAGAGACTAACACAGAGACTTCAACAGAGACTACAGAAGATCAAGAGACTCCGCCCGTCGGCGGTGACGCTTTATCTTCGAAAGGATCAGGTGATCCAGTCGGCAATGAGGACACTTTAGCGTCAGTAACTGTACTGAACGGGATGGCGCCGCCGACGGCACACGATTTACGACATATGGCTGTTGAAGCGGCACTCGATGTAAGAACTGCAAATTACGGACTGATCGAAAAGTGGGCGAACTTTTTTATGGGGACAACCCCTGAATACACAACCCCGCGCACGAAGGGCGAAAAGCCCAAACGAAACGGCGTATTCTTCGAGTACCAGATCAACCCCGGCATGACGATTGATGAGATCGGCGCATTCGGGCGCTGGTACAAGCAAAAATCACCCGGCATTGATATGCCATCTGCTTGCGACAAGATGAATATGCAGGTCGCTAAATTCCGCGCGGACCCGGCACATGATCGACTGGTGGAGCGTTACCGCCTTGACCGCGAAGCGGCGGCACAGATCGCCGCACAGGGGCAGCACGAGTCGGAAGCCGACCAAGATGAGCCAATCATCAACGACGATCAGCGCCAAATCGCTGCCGCCACGTTCGCATCTGTCATCGCTAAATTTAAAAGGGGATCGCAATGATACAGCAGACAATTAAGCGTGAACGGGTCACGGGCAAAATCGTGCAACTGCCGGATGCTTCCCAGCAGCACAAGGATCGCATTGATATTTGGAATCACGCTGCCGAACGCGCCGTGATCAGCGCGGTGCTTCAAGTCCCGGAAGTCTACGCCTCGGTTTCGGAAATCCTTCAACCCGGCGATTTCCACGAGACGTACTACGGATATGTGTGGCACAGTTTTGATCGCATCACCGGACGCGGCGACCCCATTGACATGATCACGGTTGCAGATGATCTTGATGTGATCAAGTTTCCGTCTCCGGAGGGGTACGACGGCAATACGGCGCTCTGGTTGGCGCAAGTCGCCAGCACAGCGGATCGCGCCGAAAGCGCCGAAGCCTACGCCCGCATGGTCAGGGACTCGGCGACGCGGATGCGAATGATCATCGCTACCGACGCCATCAAGCGAGTCGCTGGTGACCGCTCTAAATACTACACCATCGAGGCGGCGGTCGACGAAGCGAACCGATTACTGTTCGCGGCGACGGATCAGCAGATCAAAATGACCGATACGTCGATGGCGGCAGCGGTGCAGGGTTTCATGGATGCCGCCGAAATGGTGCGCGGCGGCGGGGTTGTGCGCGGCGTTGGCTACGGATACCCCAATATTGACGCGCTGCTGCGAGTCAGCGTCCCCGGCGAAGTGAGCGTGATTGCTGGCGCTCCGAAGATGGGCAAGACGACATTCTGCCTGTGCGCGGCGCGAAACCTCGCGTTAGAAGGCAAAAGAATCGCTATTTTCACACTGGAGCAGCAAGCGCAGGAACTGGTATCGTCCTTCACGGCAATGGAAACAGGGATCGCCAAACGCGCCTTTAAGGGCTTTGACTTGACGCCGAAGCAGTGGTTGCTTTTCAACGAGGCGATGGGACGTATCGGCAATTGGGGCATCCACATGATCGATGAGTTCCCGGCGCTTACGCCAATCCAACTGCGGCGGCGGCTGCGTACCATGATCCAGCACCAACGCATCCCGCTCGATCTGGTGATCATCGACGGATTGTGGTTGATGCAGTACATCGATGACAACGGCAAATCCCTCAGTCGCACCGAGGATCGTCCGGCGGCAGTCGGTTACATTCTGCGCGACCTGATCAACGTCGCCCGCGATTTCAACATCCCAATCTGGATCACACACCAGTACAACGGTGACGCCAATAAACGCAACGACAAGCGTCCGCGATTGAGCGATCTGGCGGAGTCCAGCGGGGCGCAGCGAAACGCACAGGTGATCATGGGACTGTACCGCGATGCCTATTACGGCATCACTGGCGGGACGGGGCTTACGGAAGTGCATGTCCTTGCCGACCGGAACGGCAGCGACGCGCAGGGGCAGTATGCCGAGTTTCAGTACACGCCGGAGCGCAACCTATTTACGCCGTTTGGTCGCGTGAATGTGAGTCTACCGTGACGCTCTCGCCCGACGCGAAGAAGGTACGCGAAGAGTGTCTGCGCTTGATGCCGAAGCAACCAACCGGCGAAAGTATGACCCAACTGTTTCTATATGCGCTGAAGCACGAACAGAACGAGTGCATACGATTACTTCCGATCTCGAAGCGTAATCTGGAAATCAAAGAGGGGTGGGGCATCCAGTTCGCGCTGGGCAAGGCTGTCGACGCCTACCGCGATCTGCGCGATGGCAAGATCGACTGGAAGATCGCGTTTGAACGCTATAACGAGGTCACTGCAGTGACCGTCGCCTTCGGCACGGCGCTGGCGGTCGACGATATTTTTCAGGAACGCGCTGCCGAACGCGCACAGGTCTCCGCACAGCTTCAGAGTTGGCAGCGAAAAGGGTGGGTCGTCGAGATTCCATACGAGGAAGATCGATGGGAATTGACTGAGGCGGGTAGGGCGGCGATTGATGAAATTCGACAAATTGTCGAATTTGGTTGACTGTTGCGAAACAGGCTCTATACTGTAAACATTATAAACTGACGGCGACTGGCAGGTTGCCCGAAGGATGTGCGGAACACCAAGCCGAACACTTGCCCGCGCACTAAAGTACGTGGAGAAAATCGAAAATGAATCAGCTGATGATCAAACTGGATCGATTGTTGATTGGCGACTCGCTGGTCGCACCAACCGGCTACGCGATAGACTACATAGACCCCAGCGGCGGGGTCTTTCACGAACCTTGCTACGCTCTCCGCCTAGGTAGGCGGATCCTTTTTATGACAAAGAACGAGGAGGACGACGATCACCAAGACCTCCAGAACTTTATCGACAATTTTAATTGGCGAGACGCCGATCTACAGCATCCCGGCGATGTGTGGCGTCTCGACCCTAGTGGTAGCGCGGAAAACCCGATGTGGGATCACCCCATTGGGCAGCTAACGATGAAAAACCACCGATGGCTGTTTAATGCGTCGCCGCACACCGGACGCCGCAAGACCATCGACTGGATACCCCAGCGCAATAACCACGCGCCAGCGTGGAACGTCGAGAAGAACGAGATCAAGGGCGTTCGCGCCTTCTTCTTTCATGACGGTTCAACGAACGATAACGATCTGTATATGATCGGACGGGTGTATGCGGTTGTCGAGCGACTCGGCAAAAGCACGACGCCGACCGTCGGGTTTATACAGCTAGAGTCGATTCAGGAAAAAAAGGTCGGCGCGATTAGTCGGCGCGACCTGTCGGCGATGGGGTTTGATCAGTTTGAGCAGTTGCGCTCGGCGCTTGGTTCGGTGTGCAAAAACCCACACCGTATGTATTGGGTGTTCGGGTATCACGTTGTGCATACCGATTTAGTTGCACAGCGACTTGAAACCACAGAACCGACGGACGTGACTGCCGACATGCCGATGCAGTTAAGCCTGAAACTGGAAGCGTTGGCGTGATCGAAACCAACGTCGTTCACGTCACCGACGCACGCGATTTATCGATGCTGCCGGACTCATCCGTTCACTGCGTCATCACTTCGCCGCCTTACTATTCGCAGCGGCAATATGCCGCCGGAGAAGGGGAGATTGGCATTGATGCCTCGCTGGGTGAATACGTGGAGTCGTTGGTCTGCGTGTTCCGCGAAGTACGGCGCGTGCTTCGCCGCGACGGGGTGTGCTGGCTTAACATCGGCGACTCGTACTCGGCGGGCGGACGCGGCACATCAGATCATCACCGAACCGTAATGGGTAAAACCGCCCAAGCGCAGGCACTTGGGCGGAAACACACGGAGGGGTTTGATCAAAAGCAGTTACTCGGTATTCCTTGGCGAGTTGCGCTGTCGCTGCAAGACGATGGTTGGTATCTACGCGCCGACTGCGTGTGGAATAAATTAAATTCAATGCCGGCTTCGGTGACGGATCGCGTAACGATCAGTCACGAGTATATGTTCATGCTGACGAAATCACCCCACTACTGGTACGACTACGTTGCCGTTTTAGAGCCGCTCAAGGAAGTCTCGATCAAGCGGCAGATGCGCGGACGTGGTACAACCAAGTACACCAACGGCGATTATGGGCAGGACGCGCACTCGCTGGCACAGCCGAAAGCCCATCGCGGCGGATACGCCGATATGGATGATCTTTTGCAAACTGGCGAACTCGGACTGCATCCGGGCGGCAGGAACAAGCGCAGCGTCTGGACGGTTGCGACATCTCCATCCTGCTACGACTTCTGTGGATCATGCTCGGCGCTCTACATCGGCAAGGAGCGCAAAGCCCTGCGCGAGATCGAAACCAACGAGCAGGGCGAGAAGGCGATGAAGATGCTCCCTTGCCCCAAATGTGGCGAGATGTCGTGGTTTGCCCATTTCGCACCGTACCCCCGTGCGCTGATCGAGCCAGCACTGCTTTCAAGCTGCCCGCCGTTCGTGTGCGCGGCGTGCGCTACCCCCTACACGCGCACCACCGAGAAGCAGTCCCGCCGCTACCACGAGTCGCCGAATGGCGCGAACGACGGCGCAAACAACCGCGAACCGTACAAGGACAACAACCCGCACCGTGCGCGTTTGGCAACGAAGCACGATCAGGCGACGGGACGCACGAGCGGCAGCTACGCCGACCCGCTGCACGAGAAGGCAGTACGCGAAATCACTACAATGGGGTGGAGGAAGGCGTGTGAGTGCGACTGCGCCGACACGCTGCCGGGGATCGTGCTTGATCCGTTTATGGGCAGCGGCACGACAGCGATGACCGCCGAACTGCATACACGCCGCTGGATCGGCGTCGATCTCAACCCGCACTGCCGGAAACTGACGATGGCGCGGATTAGTCGTCTAAACGACGACCCGCAGTTTCGGGCAAAAACCGAACGAGTATCACCGCCGCCGAAGGTAAGCAAAGAACAGATGTCGCTGTTTTGATCGCTTGACTTTTGACCCCATTCAGATTATAATCTTTCGTATAAACAATACGAATTAGAGCTGTGATGATCACAACAAAACTTACTCCCGCGCAGTTCAAACTGCCGTTGGAGTTCAACAGAGACGCAGTTATCGATGGGCAACTCGGCGATGATGGGTTTGCCTATTTTACACGCGCCACTCTCGAAAGATTTTTGCTGACGCCGGATGCGATCTGGCGCTATACCCAAGGTAACGACAATTACGAAATCAAGTTTTCAGATCAGACGGTGATATTCGTAGGTGACGTGATGGGACTGATAGATCAGCTACTGTACACGGCGGGACCCATGCTGAACTTTGAATGCGTGAACGGCGCAAGTGCCGCATGGCAAAAGGCGATCCGCGACGCACAGGCAGTCAAACGCAGGATTGAAGCCGACGAGAACGCCGCCGAAGAACGTGCCGCTGCTGAGAAGAACGCCGACGAAGGAGCGATCCTTGGGCGGGTGTTGAGCAGGGTGCTGGGTTTTGGGATCGATCCGTTATCGGAGAATGAGTGGGTGAGTCCGAGCGGCATCTACCTTGCCATCGCGCGGAAAACATCAAGCTCGACCGATCTGGATTTCACCGAAGGGAAACCGCTCAACTTTGATCGCAACTGCTGGTGGTTTAGACTCCTCGTTTGGAAGCCAGCGCCGAAGCGACTTGCTTCGGCATTTTGGAGATCGGGGTCAATGCCCGTTTGCATCGTGGCGCAATCGCACGAGATCGACGGGGACTGGATCGAGATCCGCGCCAAAATCGCGGACGCCATCGATCAGGTCGAAAATGCATGGGCGACTGAGAATGCCCGCTGTGAAACGGAGGTCGCCCGCAATTCGGGAGCGATCCTTGGTCTCCCCAGCGAGACTCCGGCGGATCGCTTGGCGGCTGCAATCGTTGACATGATCACCGAGGTCGTGCGCGGCGAAACACTTTATTAGAAACCCCAACGGCGGCGTTGGCAGACGCCGCCGTTGCGTCAATTTCACCCTTTGCGGCACATAATCCGCACCCGTCCGACAACGGGCTAAATTCACGGAGAACACGATGCGAGTATCAGTCCTACAAGATCAACTGCAACGCGCCATTACCACCGTCATCAAGGCAGTTTTGAACCGTCCCACGCTGCCCATCTTGGCGAACATCCTCATTCAAACAGAGGATGCGCGTTTGAAGATCGCCGCTACCACTATCGAGATGAGCATCACCACCTACATCGGCGCGAAGGTAGATCGTCCCGGCGCGATCACCCTGCCAGCGAAAACGCTGCAGGAACTGATAAACAATTTCCCTCCAGATCGTATCGATCTGACCTTAGACGCCCCAACGCAAACTGTGAACCTGCGCTGTGGCGCGAGTACATCGAATCTGAAAGGGATCGCCGCATCAGAGTTTCCGCCGCTGCTCGACGCAACAGATGAATGGTCGCTCAAGATGAGCGGGAAGGACTTCAAACAAGCTGTCGATCAGGTGATGTATTCGGTTTCCCGCGAGGAGTCGCGCCCCATCCTGACCGGACTTTGTATCCAGATGAAAAATGGTCAGCTTCGTTGGCTTTCGGCGGACGGATACCGCGCCGCCATTCGCGTCTTTGGGGCAGGAACTGAACACGTCCTCAAAGACGGCGACGACTTTATCATTCCGGGACCCGCACTCGCGCAAACTGCACGGCTGTGCTTTGACGCGGAGGTGACCATTCATCTGACGCGGGATTATGCATCGTTCTCCTTCGGATCGACGCTGATCCGCTCCCAACTTTTGTCCGGCAAATTCCCCGACCTTGACGCGATTTTCCCGACATCGTGGTCAACACGGGCGACAGTTTATGTCGCCGACCTGCTAGCGGTTACGAAGCGTGCGGCGATCTTCGGGCGGGATTCCAACGGTGCAGTACTCATCACCGTATCCCCCCCAGCCAACCCAACCCATCCGGGCGATATACTGGTGCGTGGTGTGTCCGCCGAACGCGGCGACTGCGAAAGCACGATGGATGCGGCAGTCGAAGGAGAGGAACTGTACGCCAAATACGGATCGGCGTACCTGATGGATGCCATTGAGGTACTCGGCACGGAGCGGGTCATTCTTGAGACGAACGGCGCGGCGCATCCGCTGGTCGTTCGACAGGAAGGACAGAACGATTACACTGCCGTCATTATGCCGATGGCGGTAAACCGCTAACCGTGTCCGCCGAACGCCAGTCTATCCCGCAGGTACTGCGACCGTATCAACAGGATGCGGTCGCAGCGATCCGCGCCGCCTGTGACAAGGGGGAGAAACCGATTTGTGCGATGGCGACGGGCTTAGGAAAGACGACGGTCATCGCGCAGGCGCTGGTCGAGATGGTCAATCCGCACCAGCAGCGGGCATTGGTTATTGCGCACACGGCGGAGATCATCTACCAGTTATACGAGCGCATCGCCAATCAATTTGGCGGTGCGCTCGACGATTACTTTGGTTTTATGAAGCCCGGAATCGGACTGGTGATGGGCGATCTGGATGCCGGTGACGCACGGATCGTCGTCGCCACGCGCCAGAGTCTGCATCGCCGGCGACTGGAGAAACTGCTGAAACACGGCGCGTTTGATGTTATCGTTATAGACGAGATGCATCACAGTTACGGCGGAAATACTTACGGGGACATCGTAAAGACTCTCGAAACAGCAAACCCTAGTTTAAAACGCTTTGGATTATCAGCCACGCCGAAGCGCGGTGACCGACATGCGTTGGAGTCACTGTGGTCATCCATCTGCTACGAACTAATGATCGCCGATGCGGTGATGGCAGGACACTTAGCGCCGATCACACGCATTCGGGTAGCAACGCGGGTCGATGTCAACAGTATCAAAACACAGCGCGGCGATTACGACCAGTCAAAACTCGTCTCGGCGCTTGAGGCAGAGAACTGGCTAGAACTGTGCTTGAAAGCATTTCACGATCACGTCTCGCCGGAACGCTCGACCTTAGCGTTTATGCCGACCATCACTATGAGTCGACAGTTGGCCGATGGCTTGAATGGGGTGGGGATAGCGGCAGCCCACATCGACGGCGAGACCCCGAAGCCGGAACGTGCCGCGATCTTGAAACGGTATTCCAATGGCGACTTGCGGGTCGTGTCAAACTTTGCTGTTCTTACCGAGGGTTTCGATGCACCGCTCACCGATGTGATCTTTCTAGGTCGCCCGACGCGCAGCCGGACTCTGCTCACGCAGATCATCGGTCGCGGTGTTCGGCTGTTCCCCGGCAAGACGCAGTGTCTCGTGATCGACATGGCGGTGCAGGATACCAAGATGCTCGACTTCGGCACGCTGGCGGGGAAGATGATCACCTGCCCCAAGTGCATGGCGGAATACTACGCCTTCCTCGACAAGTGTTCGCTGTGCGGCGCTCCCCGACCTCGCGGCGCTGGCGGCGGCTTCGGTGATAAGAAACAGAACGAGGAGTACACAGGCGGGGAACTCGTCACCTCGACTTACAACCCGCTGTTCGCCGATGCTTTTGCTGCATGGTACTCGGCAGATGACGGATCGATGTCTTGCATGTTGGCATTCGGAGATGGAGCAGTTGTGATCCTGCCGCCGGAATCCGACGAGTATTACCGCCTGTATCGCGTGCCGGATAGCCCCAAAAAGCCCGTCGTGTTTATGGATCGAGACGCCGCTGCTGCAACTCTCGTCCAGCGCGGCGACGCGGCTGCACGGCGATCCGGCGGCAGCCCGATCTCGAAGGATGCACGTTGGCGCGACTCGAAGGTGTCAGAGGCGCAAATTACGCGCTTAGGGCGACTCGGCGTCACTAATGCCAAGAACCTCACAAAAGGGCAAGCGTCCGCCATCATAGCGCACAGCACGGCAATGCGGCGGCTCATCGCCGAACTCGCAAAGCCGGCGTCGCAGCGGCAGTGGGTGCTGGACATGGAGCGCACAGGATACCCCGAACAGGATCGGGATCGATTGCGAAGGGTGATCGCACGATTAGAACAAATGCCGGGAGATGAGCAAATCGTCGTTTTTGTGCGTGGCGGTGCGCTTAAAGACTCACTGGTGCTAGATTTCCCCAAGGTGCGTACCAAAATCGACTCCGAAACGATGCGGTTTCTTGTATCCGAACAAATCCAAGCCCATATCGAGTGAGATGGGCAGTTGCTTGACTTCATACTCTTTAGTGTTAAAATTATGAGTATATTGGGCAAGGGAGCAGTTCGCATGGATGCGGCAATTATCACGAAAGACCAAAACATCGATTTAGACAGACCCAGCGGCACGTTAGTCAGCGGCATGTTGACTGCGATCACGCGCCGGGACAGCAGCCACTTGGAGCGGTATCAGCTTCACGTACAGACCCCCGTCGAGGAGTTGGTCGGCATCCGGAATAGCTTCGGGTTAAGCGGCATTGAAGCATTGATCGGCAAGATCGACTGGAACGGCGAAATAGGTCGGCGCGAACTGCGCGAGGCACTGCCGATCACGATCCGGTGGGCGCCGCGCTACCTCGGCGCGAAAGACTCTCGCTGGCACATGACCGGCATCCGGCAGTGCGCGACCGTGATGGGACGGGGATTGCAGTCGTATGACGTGATCGAGGTCGGCGGTGCGCTCTGGGTTTTGCGGAAGCGGGGCAAAGAGTACGGGGAGTGGTACATGGATCATTTCGCGGGATCGCTGTTTGAAGCGACCGACTCGCCGACCCTGCACTGTTTCGTGTTGAACGACGTATACGCCGTCGAGCGCTCACATCCGCGTTCGGTCAGAAATGGGGGAGGTTGGGGATGAATAACGAAGATAAACAAGCGATCCGATGCTACTTTGCCACGAAAGGGGCATGGCATCGGCACATTGCACGGGTACTTGAGCATGAGCGAAAGAACGCGACGCTGATGCCGCCGGAAGCACAAGGTGAGTCGTGGATCGATCTGGCACTCCATGCCGAGAAAAATGCCGACTTTATCCGCACATCCTTCGGCGAACGTGTACCGACTGTGATGGATGGCATCGACTTTATCCGCGATGCCTACATCATTTTTGACCTAAGGAAGCGACGCGGCAAGCGTCTGTATCGCCGATATATGCGCCGCCAAGCGGTTGAGCAACCCGCCCAAGACGAGTAGCCGCTGTGACACTCTACAGCGGATAAGGAGAAAACCATGAAGCGTGAAGATTTTATAGATGCAAGCATCAACGGCAAGTTCGCCAACAAATACTACGAGGTGATTGTCACCGACGGCGTTATAGTGTCGTCAACGGAACATACGCCCGATCCAGAGGAATCCCGGCGGAATATGTCGTATGTCGGGAGACTCCTAAAGGACTATCAAAACGGGCGCTTCGGGGTTTATCAGGTCATGATGGATGGCGAAATATGCGGCCCCAATATTACAGTCTATCGCGTCACACTCTACAGCGGCTAAAGGCGGGGAAATCATAGAGTTACGGAGCGCAAAATGAGCATCAATAAGGGTGATGTTGTTGAACTCACAGCGGAGTATCGGAAAGATGGTCATTATTTCTACGTGACCGAAGTTTATGATGTTTTCGCCGCGTGCTTTTCCTACAGCACAAAGAGCTTCCATTACTTGTACTTGGGCGCAGAACATCTGCAACACCCAGAACAAGTGTTTGTCGTGACAAACGTGTTTGATAACATCCTGAGTGCTACAGGAGTGTTCGACAACGAGGCTGAGGCGCTAGTTTGCGCCAAAGAACAGTCAATTGATCAAAAATCAATATACATGACTCATCGTTTCGAGAACGGCGAGAACAAGGGGGTAGTTCGTATCTATCACAGGGGGCTGTTGTTCGTCCCCGGCTGCGAACACGACTGGATCACTACGGGTGAATTCGAACAGCACATTCATACAGGTGAAATCGGCGCTTGGCACAAGGATCAGGTTTGCAGCAAGTGCCGATGCCAACGGCGTATCGGCGTGCCGGGATACGAGGGTGAATACTACGTACATGAGTTCGGGGATAAGTGGTTTGGCGAGATTCCTAATACCCACTCATTGACCCACAGTTATCAGCGACGCGACGGGTCATATGAGTACACCACATTGAGCGAAGCATCGTACTCCCAACAGCCCGCAGCGGACGCGGGACATGAAATCTCGTCTTGAAAACCGTTTTCAAAATAGAGCCAAAGCGTAACGGGCGCATCCCCGTCAGTATGTAGCCCCGAAAGGGGCAGAAAGAAATGAATAATGTTGAACATGAATTGGGTCGAAAAGTTCATCGAAATGTACGGAACATCATCGGCAGAAACCAAGTGGTTGCGTGCGGGTAATTTTGAAACTCCCCAAGAAGCATGGGATGCGTGCGGGCGCGGGGACTGGATGTTATGCCTGTTGGGACAAACCGGATCGTTGAGCAACTATGCGGCAGTCACGGTTGCTTGCCGTATTGTTCGGCAAGTCAGCGGCGGCAGCGCCGTTTGGAGTTTACTTGCCGACCCCATTTTACGGGAAGCCGTCTCGACAGCAGAGTCTTGGCTGGCTGGCAACGCCAGCCTATCGGAAGTACAAGCAGCAGCGGCAGGAGCAGTGGCAGTGGCGGCGGCTCTGGAAGTAGCGGCGGCGGTGGGGGAAGCGGCGTCGGAAGTGGCGGCGGCGGCGTTGGATCTGTTGGTAGAGAAAGCGTGGACGACGGATACGCCCACGTCTCCGTCAGAGGAGCAGGCGCGTGCGGAAGCGTGGAAGGCTGCTGACACAGCGGCGCTGGAGGCAGCAGCGAAGTCTGCGGCACTGTCAGCAACAGCGTGGGCGGCAGGTTGCGCGGCACGGACGGCGAAATCGGCGACCCACGTTGCCTCTGTAATTTGGGTCGCGGGATCGGCAGTAGAAGTGGGGGCGGCGGGGGCAGCCGCACGGCAAGAGATCGCTGATATTATCCGTCAGGAATTTTCAGAATGTCCGTTCCCCGTTAAGTAGCACGAATCAGCGTGACGGGCGCATCACCGTCAACAATCAGCCCCGTGAGGGGCAGAAGGAACGAATAAAATGAACACTTTTGAGAAGATGACCACGAATGCACGTGTCCTCGAAGACTTGGCAATTGAGATCGACGAGATGATTCTCGATGTTGCGTCCCTGCGTGGGAGCGCCGTCATTGCTGGTAAAGCGGCGGCGGATACATACGGCGATGAGACTGAGCAGATTGCTAAATCACTCGGCGACGCGATTGCGGCGGCGTTTGTTCTCCTCGCTCCGCTATTCGAGGCGGCGCTCTTCGAACTCAATGCACGCTCCAGCGCCGCGTTGGGTCAATGGATGCGCGAATCTGATCGGGCAATGGCAGCGTACAATAAGTCTGCCGCCGAACGCGAAGAGGCGCTCACGATTGCGCTGGCGGGCGCGAGAATGCTTGCGAAAGTTCGCAATCGCAAACTGTTCGCCGACCCCGAATAATTCACCGCCCCACCCTCTATTGAGCCAAAGCGTGACGGGCGCATTCCCGTCAACAATCAGCCCCGTAAGGGGCAGAAGGAAACACAGCATGAACGCTTTTGAGAATTCCAACGCGCTCACAGCGGAACAATTAGCCCTTATCTCGTGTCGAGTCATCCGAGAAATCGACGGGTGTGTGGCATGGCGTTTTCTGAGCAAGCCTAGCAAATCAGCTATTGAAACAATTGAGGAATGGATAGCCGGAAAAGCCAGCCTAAAGGAGTTGGAGGCGGTCGGAGTGCTGGCGGAGGCGGCGGAGGCGGCAGCGTTGTTGTTGTTGGTGCAGCGGCGGGAAACAGCGGGCAGTAAGGAGATGTCAGAGTCATCGGCGGCGTTGTGGGCAGCACGGGCGGTATCGCGGGCGGTTGACTCGGTGTTGTCGGGATCGCCAGTAGCGGTGGAAGTAGCGATGATGGCAGTAGTGCGGGCGAACACGGCGGCGCTGCTGGCGTTTGCATCGCCACAGGCGGCGGCGGTAGTGGCACTCGCTGCGGCGAAGGCTGCAAAACAAGAGATCGCAGGAATTGTCCGGGAAGTCATGTCTGTCCGCCAGTAATCAGCCCCGAAAGGGCAGAAGGAAACACGTTATGTTAGACATGACAGCAATTGAAGAACTAAGGGACAAAGCCGACGAATTGTTGGAAGCCGCCGTGGATGCGTTTTATGCATACAAGGACACACGGTCTGCGGCGGCGCTAGATAGAAGCGAGCTTGCCATCGCTGAATATGCCAAAGCCGTCGAGCAGCTTGCCGCCCACGCCGCCGCTAGAAAGTGCATTCCCTCAGCCCCCTTTTTCTAGGGGGGCTTTATTTTGCCTACTTGACACTCACAAGTTTTTAGGAGTATAATGGTGTTATTGATTGAGTGATTGAGGAGTTTGAGATGAAAAGTAAATACCGCAATAAATGGACAGATGGTAATCGGATGATTGTGGCGCAATCTGCGCCCGGTGAATTTTTCATCAGGGCGTTTGCCCCTAGTCGCATCAAGGGGGATAGCTTCATCCCCTACGAAGCGGCTGACGGGAGCCCGGAGTGGGTGAAGTCGGCAAATCTCAGCCTGGAAAGCGCGGCGCGTAGCAATTTCGAGCGCCGCTCCTAAATCCCAGAAAGCCCTCTCCTAAGTTTTCGGCTTAGGAGAGGGGTGGAAACTGGGGCGGTGTCTTCTCAGCCGCCCCCCATTGTATCGCAATAAGCGAGGCGTCCGCCAGACGCCAAAATCAGCCCCGCGAGGGGCAGAGGGAACGAACAACATGGGTTACAAGAGTCATGCAACAGAACTGGATCGCCTTGTATGGGCGATCCAGGAGGATACTGCTTTAGCGGGAGACATAATCGATGAGGATTATGGCACTGCCGCCGAAACGGTGGGCGGGCATGTCAGACCTTTCCCGCGTGGGGCGGGGTCGATACGCGCTCAGTGCGCGATCCCGATGGTTGTGAAAAAATCGTCCGTCCGCGCATGGGCGGACGATGAGGTCAAGCGGCGGCTGGCAAAGGGGGAAACCGTATCTATATTTGTAGATACGTATCTCCCGTCGAAAGAAGAGAGATACGTCGGGGCGACACCCCCGGAGAAAGACTTGCGTCACACGTCCCCCGGTGGGACGCGGTGGTATAAGGACGGGGTCGTCATGTACCCCGGAGTGTCGGGGGACACATGGGTAACGCGCACCCGTGTGAGCAACGGGGCGGCACGTGGCAAAATTGCGGCGCTGTTGGCGGCAGGCTACGAGGTCGTGGCGGAGACGCCACAGTATGTTGTGTTACGTAAGCCGAATGAACCCCGCGTCGAGCGCCATGTGCGCTCGTAAGCATTTCGTCCGCCAGTCGCCAAAATCAGCCCCATTGGGGCAGAAAGAAATGAACAATGTTGGACATGAATTGGATCGAAGAGTTTATCAAAGAATACGATGTCTGCCCGAAAGCAGCAACCTTGCTGCGGGCAGGTGGGTTCGTATCACCGCAGAATGCATGGACTGAGTGGCAAGACGGAGAGCAAATGCTGTGGCTCTTGTCCAAACTCGACGCGCTCACACCGGAACAATCAGCCCTTATCTCATGTCTCATAGTCCGAAAAATCAGCGGAGTCTGGCGTTTACTGAGCGAGGACAGCCGGGCAGCGGTTGTTGCAACCGAGAAATGGTTGGCTGGCAACGCCAGCCTAGCGGAAGTACAAGCTGCGATGGTTGCAGCGGCGTGGTGCGCATCGGCGGTGGACGCGAGCGCGGATGAGGACTGGCAATCAAGGGCGTCGAAAGTGTGGGCCGCGCGAGCGGTATCGGCGCTGGTGGCGGTGGATGAGACGCCCTTGGCAGAGGAGGCGGCGGAGGCGGTGGCGGTGGCGGCGTCGGTGATGTCGGCGGTGGAGGCGATGTGGGCGCCGGTGTCGGTGTCGGCGGTGGAGGCGATGGCGATGGCGGAAGCCGCACGACGGGAGATCGCGGAGATCGTGCGGGAAGTCATGCCTGTCTGTCCGTTCTCCACTGGGGACTCCCGCTGAATACTCAGCGGTGACGGGCGCATTAGAAGAACTATCCAATATCGCCCTGAGCATGGCGTTAAACTGCTCAGAAAGAGACAACATGGAAATTAAAGAGGCACGGGCGCTGTTCATCGCCCTCTCGGATAAAATGCCCGCAGAGGAGGCGCTGCTCGAAGCAGCGCGGGCATGGACAGAGTCAAAGGACGTGATTTACCCCGCGAATGGACAGTGGAGTTTGGCGCGCATGGCGCTCGGCGCGCTGGCGGACGGGCAGCCGGAAGTCGCCGCAAAAGCCTTCCGGCTCTGGCAAACATCGCGGGGGGCAAGCGGGCGCGTCCTTCTTGACGATGAGACAATCCGCGTCACCGACGCCGCCGAGCGTGCGGGGGTGACTCGGCGTTTTATCCAGGATGAAATCAATGCGGGAAAGTTGCCCGCCAAAAAAGACGCGAAGGGGCGGTACGCCATCCGCGTAGGCGATTTTCAGGCGTGGATGGCTAATCCGCGCCGGGGCAGCCGTTCGTAAGCGAGGCGTCCGCTAGTCGCCAACAATCAGCCCCATTGGGGCAGAAGGAATGAATAAAATGAACACAATTGATCTTATCGAAATGACAGCGAACGGCAATCACGCAGCCGCAGATGCGCTGCATCACCGGATAAGCGAGGCGGGAGCGATTGCCCGCATTATCGGAGGGACACGCGACTCTTTTGTCGCATATGAGCTACACAGCACGGTAAATGAAATCGTGCAGAGTAAAAACGGGACGCTCCGCCTTGTGGTGATCGAGAACAGCGGCAATTGGGAAAACGCCGTTCGAGTTTCAACAGACGGAGTCTCACCGAAAGTCTTTCTGGTCGCCATGCCAGAAGGTGAGTGGTACGGGAAAATTCAACAAAATATTCCCGTCTTACCGCCCAAATATTGGGCAGACGACTTTGGGGATCACTGGGAGGTGCTGCTCGTATCTCCTGACAAAGAAGTATTTCTGTGGCGGGAATCAATGAGTGGCGTGGCGAATTTTATCCTGCGTATCATTCAACAGGACGGGGAATGGTTCGGAGTTCCCGCAAACCCGGCATATGACCTACCGGAAGGACGATATTGTCTCGATAAACAATCGTCTGGGTGGCAAGTGTTTCACACCGATGACGACGGTGTGGATACTTTAGGCGAAGTCGCCATGATGTGGCGTTCGGCGCAAGCAGCTTCGCCAGACAGCACACAGTTGGCGGAATGGTACATTGATATCACACCATTCGATCTGGCGGAAATCGCCGCCAATATTCAAAAGTACGTCGAGGACGCCTACACGCCACGCCCGGCGCAAGAAGAGATTCTCGCGCCTATCGTATACGACGATGACGAGCCGGACGACGAGGCGCTCTTGAGTGCTGCCGCACTAGCGAAGTTGCGTCGCAACTTCGCCGACAGCGAATAAACTCTATCGCCCTACCCTTACGTTGATTAGTCAGCCGCGCCGGGGCAGCCGTTCGTAAGCCGCTTGTCTCCCCTCTCCTGCTTCTGGGAGAGGGGTCGGGGGTGAGGCGTCACCCTACGTAGGATCGTAGAAAGCGCCTTCCCTCAGCCCCTAGAAAATAGGGGCTTTATTTTGTCTACTTGACAATATGTCCGATGTCGGATATAATGTGTATATTGATTGAGTGCAAGACTAGGAGACGAGTAAATGAGCGAAATTGAACGGACTACGGAATTTGGGTTTGGTGTGGGACAGGACGCCGGGATGTTACGTAAGTTGGGAGCATCCAACTTACAGATCGGTAATTACGTAACGTTCAAAGCGTGCGTGATCCCGACATCGTTAAGAAGCGCGTATATGGGCGCAGCACGGCGCGGCTTTACTCGGTTTGAAACCAAGTTTGAAAACCCGATTTATGCGGCGTACATCCAACTGCTGAAAAACAGCATTGACGATAACTGGGTGTGTCTGCAAAGCAGCATTGACTAGATAGTCGAAACCCCTTCGGGGGTCTGGCGGATACCCACCCGCCACTGAGGAGACAGGGACACTAGGGGACAAATGGAAATACTCAGTGTAAAGACCGCTGCCGCGCTGTCTGGTTCGATGGGGCGCGCTGTCTCAGCGAATCAAGTTAAGCGTGCGATTGAGAGAGGACGGCTACGCGGAACTAAAATAGGAACTGCGTGGGCAGTTACGCGGGACGACTTTCAGGCGTGGATTGACACGCCGCCGCGCAAAGTCGGCAACCCCAACTGGGGGAAATAAGCGAAGCGTCCGCCAGACGCCAACAATTAGCCCCGAAAGGGGCAGAAAGAACTGAATAACATGAGTCGTCCGCACTGTAGATACCTTGACCGAATCGTAGTCCCACCTTTTGGCGAGATTGCAAATGAGTACGGCGCGGCGCTAATCCGCAGCGACGAAGAGGTGAGCGTTTATGAAGACAGACTCGCATTAGTTCGCCGCTTCGCGTGGAGTATCCCAACGCATGAATTTGCCGTCGAGATCGCCAAGCGTTCTGTGTCCCTCATCGAGATCGGTGCGGGAACAGGATACTGGAAGCATTATCTATCCCAGTTCGGGGTTGATGTTCTAGCGTTCGACATCGCACCGTATCAGAATCATTACGCTGGTGGGAATTGGGCAGAAGTGAAAGAAGGGGATGAGCGCAAAATAAGGGAATTTCCAGATCGTGATTTATTTATGTGCTGGATACCCAACGAAAGCGACGCGGCTTATCAAGCCGTTAGGTCTTTCACGGGCGATTTCATTTTTTACGTGGGAGAAGGTAAAGGCGGTTGCACTGCCAATGACGAGTTCTACGATCTCATGTATCGCGAATGGGACGAGGTGTATCAGGGAGACCCGCCCAATTGGGACGGGGTATATAGCGAGGACGTAATTTATCAACGAAAGGCGAAACCGCTTTCCCCAACCGCTTACAATTTGTAGTGTAATTAGCGTGACGGGAGCATCTCGTCAACAATCAGCCCCGTAAGGGGCAGAAAGAAATGAATAACATGGGTTGGATTGAGAAGTTCATCGAAATGTACGGAACATCATCGGCAGAAACCAAGTGGTTGCGAGAGGGCAATTTTGAACCCCCCAGAAGGCATGGAACGGGTGGACAGACGGGCCACAAATGTTGTGGGTAGCACGACTTATCGGTGCGCTCACACCGGAACAATTAGCCCTTATATCGTGCCTCATCATCCGAAAGATCGCCGGAGGTGTAGTGTGGCGTTTACTGAGTGAGGACAGTCGAGCAGCGGTTGTTACAACCGAGAAATGGGCAAAGGGAAAAGCCACCCTAAAGGAGTTGGAGGCGGTCGGAGTGATGGCGGCGGCTTCGACTGCGGCGGCTTCGACTGCGGCGGCTTCGACTGCGGCGGCACTGGCGGTATCGCGGGCTGTGGCGGGGTGGTCGGCGGAGCTATGGGCGGCGCGTGCGGTATCGCGGGCGGTTGAGTCGGCATTGTCGGGGGAGGTAGCGGCGGATTGGTTATGTCCGGTGACGGCAGCGGTGATGTCGGTGGTGGCGGCGCGGGCGGCGGAGTCGGAAGAGGCACGACAAGAGATCGCGGAGATCGTGCGGGAAGTCATTCCTAACTGTCCGTTCCCGCGACTATGATTATATCCACGCTCTCCCCTCTCTCCATTTGGAGAGGGGGCGGGGGTGAGGCGTCACCCCACGCGGACGCTAGAAAGTGCCTTCCCTCAGACCCTAGAAAATAGGGGCTTTATTTTGTCTACTTGACAATATGTCCGATTTCGGATATAATGTGTATATTGATTGAGTGCAAGACGATACGGGAGAAAACGAACATGGCTAAAAAACAGGCGATTAATCTATCAGGGTTTAATATCACCCCTAGTTGCATTATCCAAGTCATGGGC